>Ga0209075_1002081_pt1 | contig 18098 bp, 15 predicted proteins | sample Stecom2011_FD_187523 | JGI IMG/M metagenome (GOLD analysis project Ga0209075, IMG submission 187523) | Agricultural soil microbial communities from Utah to study Nitrogen management - Steer compost 2011 (SPAdes) (version 2) | ecosystem: Environmental > Terrestrial > Soil > Agricultural land...
GCGGTGCGCGAGGAGAGGCGGCTTGGCAGGTCGCTGCCCACGCAGCGGCAACGTAGGCGGCTCATTCGGTACGTGCGTCGGCCTGCGACAGCTTCGGTATTTCAGCGCGCGAAGAGGAGATAGAGCAGCAGCACGTTGAGCACGACCGAGCCGACCGCCACGAGGCGGATGCCAAGATTCGGGTCGCGGCGCAGCAGCGGGGTGCTGCGCGGCACGGCGAGCGGGCGCAGGGCGCCGGCTTCGAGGGCGATCTGGAATTCCTCGGCGGTTTCGAAACGGTCGCGCGGATCGCGTGCGACCGCCTTGAGAATCACCGACTCGAGCCAGGCCGGGATGTCCGGGCGGTAGCGGGTGGGCGGCACGGGGTCGCCGAAACGCGGTTTCTGAAAGGGCTCGATCTCGCCATAGGGGAAATGGCGGGTAAGCAATTCGTAGAGCGTGACGCCGGCCGCGTAAAGGTCGGACTGAAAGTCGGCGGTTTCGCCGGCGTACAGTTCCGGCGCCATGTAGCTCGGTGTGCCGGGGTTGTTGATCTCGCCGAAGTCCTCAGTCTGACCGTCGGAGGCGGCCACACCAAGATCGAGGATGCGTAACCGGTTGTCCTCGCCCAGATGCAGGTTGGCCGGTTTGATGTCGCGATGCACGATCGACAAACGATGCAGCGTTGCCAGTCCGCGCACGATCTCGAGCGCGAGTTCGGTCGCTTCATGGATTGCAAAGCGGTGGCCGGCCTCAAGGCGCGAGGCGAGCGTGGCGCCGTCGTGCCAGCTCATCAGGTAGTAGAGGTGCGAGGTGGCCGGGTTGGGCTCGACCTGCGGGAAGCGGATGTCGTGGACGCGGCTGGCGAGCCATTCTTCGTGCGCCAGCGCGGCGGTGAATTCGGGAGCGTCGGCCTCCGGGCGCAGGGTTTTCATCACGCGCTCGTGGCCCTGTTCATCGCGTACGCGATAGAGCAGGGTGGCGCGCGATTCGTGCAGCACCTCGACCACCGTCAGACCGTCCAGGCTCTGGCCGGGCTTGAGTTTTGGGGGTAACGGGCGTGCACGCAGGCGTTCGATGACGTCGAGCAGGCCGTCACGTGGGAGTTGATCGACGCGCAGCACCAGTGCGGTGGCATTGTCCTGGCCGCCGTCGCCGATGGCGGCATCGGTGAGCAGTTTGGCGGCGGCCTCCGGTGTGGCTGAGTGGCCCAGGATGTCGGCGATGCGCTTTTCACCGAGCACGGCCCACACCCCGTCGCTGAGCAGGGCGAAGACATCGCCTTCGGCCAGATCGCCGTCGGCGACGTCGACGCTGATGCGATCATCCAGCCCGACCGCGCGCGACAGCACGTTGTCCAGTTCAGGGTGTGCCCATACGTGGTCGGCAGTCAGGCGCTTGAGTTTGCCGCCGCGCAGCAGGTAGATGCGCGAGTCGCCGATGTGGGCAATGGTGTAGCGCCGGCCGCGCAGCGCCAGCGCCGACAGCGTGGTGGCCATGCCGGCGAACTCGCGCGCTTTCTGGGTGTGGGAGTGGAGCCAACGGTTGAGTGCGCCGATGACGGTGTTCAGACTGCGCGCCACGCTCCAGGTCTCGGGGGTGGCGTAGTAGTCGGAGAGCAGGCCGCGCACCGTGTATTCCGATGCCTGGCGGCCGTCAGCGTGGCCGCCTACGCCGTCGGCGACTGCGGCCAGTACGCCCTTGGCGTCGAGTTCCATGCCCTCGGGTGTGGCCGCGCCGCAGAAGTCTTCGTTGCGTTCGCGGGGACCGCGCAGCGAGGCATGTCCGATGGTGGTGGCGAGCAGCTGCGCAGTCTTGTTCATGCTTGAATCCTAACCGAGATCAGATCTTGGCCGACGTCAGATGCGGTGCGCCCCAGAGGGTGCGCCAGCGCTTTTCCACGCCGGCCGGGCCGAGAAAGAGGCCATCAGCGTCGGGAAATGGCCGCTTTTCTGAAGGGAGTCGCTCCATCGTTGGAGTCGCCGGGTAATACTGGGCGCCGTGGCACCCGGTGTTGGGCGCCGTGGCGGAAAAGGTGGAGCGGCGTGCGGCGTGGATGATTCTGTGCCGTTTGCGGTCAGGGTTGCTCCTGCAAAATGCCAGACGTTTGCCTAGAGCTGAATCATTACCTGGCCGTCTTCCGTCTTCACTGCGAAATGCCGGGTGCAGCCGACGTCGGGTTCCATGGCCTGGCCGTCCTCGAACTGGATGCGCCAGTTGTGCAGCGGGCAGGTGACGCTGCGGCCGTGCACGATGCCGGCCGATAGCGGACCGTTCTTGTGCGGGCAGCGGTCAAGCAGGGCGAAGACCTCGTCTTCGTTGTTGCGGAAGATCGCGACCGGGCCGTGCGGGGTTTCCTCGAGGCGGCGGGCGCCGAGTTTGGGGATGTCCTCGACGGCACAGACGTGGTGCCAGACAAGTTTGGCGGTGGTGTCGGACATGATTCTTTCCTCTAACGATGTTCGGTGCGAACCGAGGCGAGAGCCCCGGTGGAAGGTGGTCGTCAGTCTGCAAGCGTGAGCGGGATGAACTGTTTGCGCAGATCCTGTTGTTTGACACGCTCGGCCCACGGATCGGGTTCGTCCTTGAGCGTGTAGAGCAAGCGCGCGTAAAGCGCCTTGCGGCTCTCTGCGTTTTCCAGAACCTTCTGTTTGATGTGCTCCATGCCGACACGATCGACGTAATGCACCGTGCGTTCGAGGTAGTAGCCCTCTTCGCGATAAAGCTGAAGGAAGGCGCCGCTGTATTCCTTGACCTCTTCCTCAGTCTCGACCTTGCACAGGAACTGGGCGACCTCGGTCTTGATGCCGGCGTTGCCCGCGACGTGGATTTCGTAGCCTGAATCGACGCCGATCACACCCACGTCCTTGACGCCCGATTCGGCGCAGTTGCGCGGGCAGCCGGAGACTGCCAGCTTGACCTTGTGCGGGCTCCACATGCCGAACAGCATTTTCTCGAGCTTGACGCCCATATCCATCGACTTCTGCGTGCCGAAGCGACAGTGTTCGGCGCCAACGCAGGTTTTTACCGTGCGAATGCTCTTGCCGTAGGCGTGGCCTGAAACCATGCCGGCCTTGTTGAGATCGCTCCAGATCTCCGGCAGGTCGGCCTTTTTCGCGCCGAGCAGATCGATACGCTGGCCGCCGGTGACCTTGACGGTGGGGATGTCGTATTTCTCGGCCACGTTGGCGATCGCACGCAGTTCGTCGGGCGTGGTCAGTCCGCCCCACATGCGCGGCACGACGGAGTAGGTGCCGTCCTTCTGGATGTTGGCGTGGCTGCGTTCGTTGACGAAGCGGCTTTGCGCATCGTCCTCGGCTTCGTGCGGCCAGGTCGAGATCAGGTAGTAATTGAGCGCCGGACGGCAGGTTGCGCAACCGTTCGGAGTGTTCCATTTGAGTTCGTGCAGCACGTCCGGAATCGTCAGCAGCTTGCGCGCCCGGATTGCTTGGCGCACCGTGCCGTGACTGTGTTCGGTGCAGCCACAGATCGGCTTGGAATGCTTGTCGGTGACCGCGCGGGTGCCGCCGACGGTGGAGACGAGAATCTGCTCGACCAAACCGCTGCATGAACCGCAGGAGCCCGCCGCTTTGGTGTGCTTTTTCACGTCCTCAACGGTGGTCAGGCCTTTTTCCTTGATCGCGCGAACAATGTCGCCTTTGCACACGCCATTACAGCCGCACACCTCGGCAGTGTCGGGCATGCTCGCGGCAAGGCTGTGGGGGTCTTTCTGTTGTGACTGGGCGAAACTTTGGCCGAACATCAGGTGGTCACGGATCTCGGTCACGTCTTTCTCTTCGCGCAGGAGCTGGAGGTACCACGCGCCATCGGTGGTGTCGCCCACCATCACCGAGCCGACAACCTTGTTGTCCTTGAGGACGACTTTCTTGTACACGCCGCCGGCCTGGTCGTGGAGGATGATTTCGTCGAATCCCTCGCCGCCGGCGAAGTCGCCGACCGAGAACACCTCGATACCGGTGACCTTGAGCTTGGTTGAGGTCACCGAGCCTTCGTACAGACCGATGCCGAAGCCTGCCAGATGGTTGGCGGCAACCTTGGCCTGTTCGAACAGCGGCGCCACCAGGCCATAGCTCACGTCACGATGGCGGACGCATTCACCGATGGAATAGATGCGCGGATCGGTGACGGACTGCATCGTGTCGTTTACGACGATGCCGTGATTGCAGTGCAGATGGGCCAATTCAGCCAATTCGGTGTTGGGACGAATGCCAGCGGCCATGACCACCAGGTCGGTCGGCAGCGTGGTCCCGTCGCGCAGCTTGAGTGCGGCGACACGGCCGTCTTCACCGGCGATGAGTTCGGTGGTCTGTGCGTTGAGGAAGAATTTCAGACCTTTGGCTTCAAGCGAGGCCTGCAGCATGTCGCCTGCAGGTTTGTCGAGCTGACGCTCCATGATCCAGTCGGCGAGATGCACCACCGTGACGTCCATGCCACGCAAAACGAGACCGTTGGCCGCTTCCAGGCCGAGCAGGCCGGCGCCGATGACGACTGCCTGGCGATGGGTCCTGGCGACTTCGATCATGGCCTCGGTGTCGGCGATGTCGCGATAGCCGATCACGCCCGGAAGATCAGCGCCCGGCACCGGCAGAATGAAGGGGGTGGAACCGGTTGCGAGAAGCAGGCGGTCGTATTCTGCTTCGGTGCCGTCATCGGCACGCACGATACGGCGGATACGGTCGATCTCGATGACCTTGCGGCCGGTGTACAGCGTGATGTGGTGGTCGGTGTACCAATCCACGTCGTTGAGCATGATTTCCGGCAGGCTCATCTCGCCGGCGAGCACTGGCGAGAGCATGATGCGGTTGTAGTTGCCGTGCGGCTCGGCGCCGAAAACGGTGATCGCGTACTTGTCCGGGGCGTATTTCAGTACTTCTTCCAGGGTTTTCACCCCGGCCATGCCGTTGCCGACCATTACCAGTTTTTGTTTGCCCATGATATCCCTCGCAACAATCCATCCGGCGCGAACCGGAAAACATTCGGGGCTCGTCGGGGATCAGCGTTGATCCGCGGGGTGTGCGACCGCCGTTGGTCGGGCCCGATGTGATGACGTGCATGCGTGCTGGGCGGTGTGCTTCAACGCCCTACGAGGGAGGAATAGCAATCGGCGTGCCAGCGTCCGAAGTCGGTATGGACACCGGGGTTCAAACGAATGTCGACAGGCCCGGCGCACCGTGATGGTCCGCCGGGCTTCGCTGTCGCACCGTTAGCGTGCGTTGGCGCCGCCTCCGTTCTGGACGGCCCATTGCGCGATCTCCTGCGCAATGCGGTCGGAGGCGATGCCAAAACTGTCGACGACCGCCGGGACGGCCGTGTCGGAGGCCGCCTCGCGTGTTTCGAAGCGACGGCTGGCGAGGATCTGACGGTTGCCGCTGTGGATCAGTTGGACGTCAATGCGCACCACCACTTCGGGCTGGCCGTTGCGGTATTCGCTCTGGAAGGCGCGCACATTCCCATCCAGTTCGAGATCCGCCTGCAGGCTGCGTACGTCTGAACTGACAGCGGCCATGTGACCATCCGCGCGTAGCGCGTCAATGATGCGCTCACGCAACAACAATGGAACGGGATCGGTCCAGGCGGAATTCTGATAGACCGAAATGCGGCGATCATCCGGAATCACCACGATGGCTCGCCCGGCCAGTTGTGTGCTGCTGGATGGACGCAGCACGCGCACGGTGGGGCCGGATGCTGTGGTGTGTTCCGCGGATGCAAATTCACCGCCCGGCAACCGATACACGTCGAGTGGTTCAGATTCCGGCAGGATGGTGCAGGCGCTCAATGCGCCGGAAAGCAGGGTGGGGAGGAGAAGGGCGCGCAGATTCATGGCTGAAACTCTCGGGTGGGCTGGCGGCCGAGCAGGTAACCGCGGGGACTTTGTTCGAATTGGCGGGTAATTTCGCGCAGGGAAGCCAAGGTGGCACGCAATTCGCCCATTACGGGTCCGATATCGGCGATTCCGCGTAAGCCGCTGTTGAGATTGCCGCGATTGTCGGCGACCAGGTGCTCGACTTCATTCATCGCGCGTTCCAGTGATTCCATCGAACGCTGCGTGCTGACCAGGGTGGCGCGCAGTTCCCCGTCAACGAGATGGTTCGTGTTGTCGACCAGTTTTGCCGCTTCCGCGAAGGTCTGGGCGGCACTTTCGCTGGCTTGGGAGATGTGATGCAGGGTTTGGGCGAATTCTTCACGCTCGCTCGCCAATGTTCCACTGACGTCCTGAAGATGGGCGAGGGTAGTGGAAATGCGTTCGATGTTTTCCGTCGAAAACAGCTCTCGTGCGCCGAATAAAACTTCGTTGATGCTGAACATGATGTCTTCGCCGTCGGCCAGCAGGCGGCTCATCGGCGAGGGCGTGGCGATGATGATCGGAATCGTGTCTGACTCGCGTGACAAGGGTTGCGCGGAGGGATCGTTGCCGCTGCCCAGGCCGATGAAGCTTAAACCGGTGACGCCCTGCATCACCAGCCTTGCGCGCGTATCGGTGCGAACCGGTGCGGAGGCAGCAATGCGTACGCGGGCAAACACCCGGCTTGGGTTTTCACGGTCGAGACGAAGGTTTTCGACTTCTCCAACCCGAATGCCGTTGAATTCCACTGCGCTGCCGCGCGAAAGTCCTGAAACGGGCTCGTTGAACGCAACGTCGTAACGCACGAGGTCGCGTTCGGAACCGCTTTTGTTGAGCCACAGTGCGAACAACAAAGCTGCGCCGGCGACGAGTACGGTAAACAGACCGATCAGAATATGGTGAGCTCTAGTTTCCATGGGATTCCTCATGAACGGCTGAACGGAGCGCTGCGCCGGAGGCGGCGCGGCCGCGCGGGCCGAGGAAATAATCGCGTATCCAGGGATCGTCAGCCTGCGAGACGGTGGCGATGTCCGCTGTGATAAGCACGTGTTTTCGCGCCAGTACGGCAACGCGGTCGGTGATTGCGTGCAGCGAATCGAGATCGTGCGTGACCAGAAATACCGTCAGGCCAAGAGCGTCGCGCAGGGTCACGATCAGACGGTCGAAATCGGCCGCACCGATCGGATCCAGTCCGGCAGTGGGTTCGTCGAGGAACAGCACATCCGGATCAAGTGCGAGCGCGCGGGCCAGCGCAGCGCGTTTGACCATCCCGCCTGACAAGCTCTCGGGGGGTTTGATTCCGGTGTCGGGCGGCAAACCGGCGAGAGCAATCTTGAGTGCGGCGATTTCAGCAGCATCACGTTTTGACAGTCCGGCATGTTCCATCAGCGGCAGCATGATATTTTCCGCCACCGTCAGTGATGAGAACAGCGCCCCGCGCTGGAACAATACGCCCATGCGCCGCTCGACACGGCTGCGTTGGTCGGGCGCCAATTTCAGAAGGTCATGGTCGAGCACGCGTACCGTTCCGGCCGCCGGACGGTGAAGGCCGACGATGGTGCGTAACAGCACGGATTTGCCCGAACCCGAACCGCCCACTACGCCAAGGATTTCACCCCGATGGACGTCGAGATCCAGGTTTTCGTGCACCACGTGCGTGCCGAAACGGTTTTCCAGCCCGCGCACCTCGATGACATGTTCGGTCGCGCTCACCAGCCCATCTCCATTGCAAATAACGCCGCGAGCGCATCGATCAGAATGACGATGAAAATCGACTGCACGACCGCCGAGGTGGTGTGCTTGCCCACGGATTGTGCGCTGCCGGAGGCTTTGAAACCTTCGTTGCAGCCGATCAGCGCGATCAGGAAGGCGAAAATCGGCGCCTTCGCCATGCCGAACAGAAAGTGACCCACCGGGACGTCACTTTCGATTGTGGCAAAAAACGCCGTTGGCGAGATGTCGAGCGCGAATGCACAGACCAGCATGCCGCCGACGAAGCCCGACATCATCGCGATGAAGGTCAGCAAGGGCAGGGCGACCACCAGCGCAAGCACGCGTGGCAGCACCAGTAATTCAATGGGCGACAGGCCTTGCACACGGATGGCGTCGATTTCCTCGTTGGCACGCATCGAGCCGATCTGGGCTGCAAATGCGCTTGAACTGCGTCCGGCGACGAGGATGGCTGCGAGCAGTACGCCGAATTCGCGCAAGAAAGAAAAGGCAACCAAATCCACCGTGAATGCGGTTGCGCCGAAGTCGGTCAGTACCGTAGCGCCGAGGAAGGCCACCACGGCGCCGACGAGAAAAGTCAGCAGGGCAACGATGGGGACCGCATCCAGAGCGGTGTCTTCGAGGTGCGCCGCAAAAGAGGTCACGCGCCAACGGCGCGGTTGCAGCAACACCCGGACAAATGTCTCCAACGTCAGTCCGATCAGGCCGCACAAGCCGATGGCATGATCTCGAAAATTGAGCGTGGCCTGACCGATGCGGGCGAACAGGTCGCCGAATCGATAGCCGGGTTCGTTCGGCGGAGTGTCCCCTGCGGATTGTGCGCGCACAACGGTCGCGAGCAGGGCGCGCCGCTCGGGTGGCAGGTCGGCCAGAGCGGTCTCGATGCCTTGCGGGCCGAGCAGTTTGTACAGGAGCCGTGCGCCGGCGGTGTCGAGCGCGCCGAGTGCCGACAAATCGGGCGTTTCCTCTTGCGTGTCATCTGGGCGCGCGTCGGCAACTTGCTGGGCAAGGGCTGCATAGTGCGGCAGTGTCCAGTCGCCGAGGATGCGTATTACGCCGGCCGGACGTTCGATATAGCCGCGCATCAGAGGGTTTCCATGCGCCTGGATGAATGATGAGATACGGACATACACGCCGCTCCGTAAGCAATGCCTGGATGATACATGGGGAACGTGCAAGATTTGACGCAGAAACCGACCGCATTCGGCGCGCGTTCCGCCTTGCCGTGCTTTTCTTGATGGAATGTGCGTTCAAAGAACTTCACGCTGCAGAGGTGCGTCAATCGCCCTGCTTTGCACGCTTGCTGGTTCAGTCTGTGAAATCTTCCTCGTGGAGCAGGTTCAATGCTTCGTTGGCAATAATCAGCTCTTCATCGGCAGGGATCACAAACGCCTGAATACGTGATTCCGGTGCATTGATCACGGTTGCGTTCCGAGCGTTCGCGGCGGCATCCAGTGTCAAGCCGAGCCACGTCAAGCGTTCGCTCACCTTGGCGCGAACGGGCGGTTGATGTTCTCCGATGCCGGCAGTGAAAACCAGAGTATCCATGCCTCCCATGGTGGTGGCGAGGCGTGCGATTTCGCCGGCAATCCGAAAGCAAAAAAGATCGACCGCTTCGACTGCGTCGGGATGATCACTTTGCAGCAGCTTGCGGATGTCGGCTGCAAGGCCGGATACGCCCAGCAGTCCGCTTTCCCGATAAAGAAGCGTTTCGACTTCCTGGTGTGTTTTCTTCATCGAGCCCATCAAGTGCAGAAGGACGCCCGGATCCAGTGCGCCGGGGCGCGTGGCCATGGGGATGCCGTCGAGGGTGGAAAAGCCCATCGAGGTGTCGCGGCTGATGCCATTTTGCATCGCACAAAGGCTGGCACCGCTCCCAAGGTGCGCCGCCACTACGCGCGCGTCCGGGGGAAGCTTGAACTGTGCCAGTGTGTGGGCGATATGGCGAAATGACAGGCCGTGGAAGCCGTAGCGTTTGATGCCCTGTTCATGCAAGGCTCGGGGGAGGGCAAAACGGCGTGCAAGCGGATCGAGGGTGGTGTGGAATGCGGTGTCAAAGGATGCCGTTTGCAGCAGTGTCGGATGCAGGGTGCGCACCGCGTGAATCAACCGCACATTCTGAGGCTGATGCAAGGGCGCCAAAGAGGCCAGTTTTTCGATGCGCGCAAGCGAAGCCGAATCAATGCGTACGGGCCCTGTGAATACATCCCCGCCATGTACCACTCTGTGCCCGGCGCAGCGCATTTTTTCCAACGGATACTGTTGAGCGAGACAGGCAAAGACATGCTCCAGCGCGGCGGTTACGTCTTCTGCGGGCACCGGAGAAAGAGGGGATTTCAGCAACTCGCCGGTTTCTTTCTTCAGACGGAACTCCAGGGGCTGGTCGCGAAAGTCGATAAACCCCCGTCCCTGAAGTTGCAGCGCGTTGGCCAGGTGTTCGTAAATGCCGATCTTGATCGTCGAAGAGCCGGCATTGAAGGTCAGGATGATGCCGTCGTGAGTCATTGCATCCCTTGCGGTTTCCGTCGAGTGGCGGCGAATTTGGCCAGGGCGGCTGAAGTGATACGGGTCGACAATGGGTCGGACCGGCTGGTCAGCACAATTGGAACGCGCGCGCCCAAGACCAATCCGGCGGCGCGTGCTTCGGCGAAATGAATCAGCTGTTTGGCGAGGATGTTGCCGGCTTCAAGATCCGGGGTGAGCAATACATCCGCTTGGCCTGCAACCGGAGAAGAGATGCCCTTGACGGCGGCCGCTTTGAGACTGATGGCGTTGTCAAAAGCGAGCGGGCCATCGACCAAGGCGCCGGTAATTTGCTTGCGCGTGGCCATTACGGTCAATGCGGCAGCATCCAAGGTGGCGGGCATGGAAGCGTTGACGGTCTCGACCGCAGCCAGAACCGCGACTTTGGGTTGCTCCACGCCCAAAAGGTGCAGAAAGTCGATGGCGTTCTGGCAGATGTCGCGTTTGTGGTCGAGCGTGGGTTGAATGTTGACCGCAGCATCCGTCACGATCAAAGGTTTGTCATACGCTGGTACGTCGATCATGTAGATATGGCTGATTCGGCGCTCGGTACGCAGTCCCGAAGATTTTCTGGTTACGGCGCTGAGCAGCTCGGCCGTTTGAAGGCTGCCCTTTATCAAGATCTCGAGGTCTCCGGCCAGAGCCAGTTCGACGGCGCGCGCGGCGGCCGCGTGACTATGCGGTGTGGACTCGATTTTGATCCCTGCAAGCGAAATGCCGGCCGCTTCCGCCACCGATCGGATTTTTGCTTCAGGGCCGATCAACAGGGGTTCGAGCAGATTCATGTTGCGCATTTCGATTGCGCCCTGGAGGGCGAACTCCGAGCAAGGATGCACGATGCCAGCCACGATTGGAGCGGCTTTACATGCTTCGGCGACAAAGGCTTCATGGTTGCTGTGACGGCTCGACTTCGCGCCGGCGGATGGATCGACATGTTCGGACGACGAAGAATGCATGGATATTCCTCATTTCAGGAAATGGAGGCCAAAGGGATGAAGGCTCTGGATCTAGCTTAGATTTTTAATGCTCGATGGGCTGAAATGATTGGTGCGTTTGCAAACTGTTTCTTTGGTTTGCGCAGAACGCCGAGACAAGCGGAGGAAGCTGCTACAATAGGCGGCGTGGCGGGTCTCCTCGCATTGTGGAACGGTGAACCTGGTCAGGGCCGGAAGGCAGCAGCCACAGCTGTACCCCGCAAGTGCCGAGGGTCGGGCTCGCCACCCTGAACGTAAAACGGGCGTCGCACCATGCGACGCCCGTTTTTTTATGTCGGACAAAAGATTACAGCAGCGGATTACAGCAACGTATCGAGCAGCATCATCACCACGAAGCCAATGATGAGGCCGACCGTCGCCAGCGTCTCGTGGCCACGTTTGTGCGATTCTGGGATGATCTCGTGACTGACGACGAAGATCATCGCCCCCGCCGCAGCTGCGAGTCCCCATGGCAGCGCCGCCGCCGTGAAGTGCACCACGGCAGCGCCGATCAATGCGGCCACCGCTTCGATGAGGCCGGAGAGGGCCGCGACCGTGAAAGACAGGGCTCGACCGTAGCCGACGGAGGCGAGTGCAATGGCTACGATCAGGCCTTCGGGCATGTTTTGCAGCGAAATGCCGGTCGCGACCGCGCTTACGCCTGATTCGCTGGCCGCAACGCCGATGGCCAGACCTTCCGGGATGTTGTGTACCGCAATTGCGATGACGAACAGCCACACGGCGGTGACGCTGTGCTGTTTGTCCGGGGTGTGAATGTGCGGTACGGAGCGTTCGAGGGCCAGCAAAAGCGCTGCGCCGAGTATAAAACCGGTGGCGACGATTGTTGCTGCACCGCCGCCGGTCGCGCCGCGTTCGATCGCCGCGTCGAACGCGGGAAGAAGCAGCGAGAACATGCTGGCCGCCAACATCACGCCCGCGCCGAAACCGAGCAAAGCGCCCTGTACACGCTGCGAGATTTGACGTATGACCAATACCGGCAGTGCGCCGAGCGCGGTGGCCGCCGCGGCGATGGTGCCGTCGGCCAGCGCAGAGCGCAGATCGGCCGGAATGGCCTCGCGAACCTGAAGTGTCAGCAGGATCAGACCGCCGAGCGTGATGCTCCAGCCGGCGAGCACGCGTAGGAAGCCAGGCAGGCCGACGCGCTGGTAATGCAAGCGGACGACTTTGGCAACCATGACGGGCTCCTTTGAGTGCGTTGATTACGCATTCATTATTCGATACGCCCGCAAATAAGTCCAACTGATTGTTTATAAGTGCGTAATAGTTAAATGCAATTATCGACGATCAGCGTGGGCAACGGTAACCGCCCGGTGTCCCGGTGGGGGATAGCACGAGTTGCCACAGTTGGGTGGTGCGGGCACGGAAAGTGCCGGCGCAGGCGAGCAGGTAATAGCGCCACATTCGGTAGAAACGCTTGCCATAGCGTTCGGAAAACCTCGGCCAGGCCGCCTCGAAATTTGCATGCCAGGCCATCAGCGTGCGGTCATAATCCGCGCCGAAATTATGTACGTCTTCGGTGATGAAATACGGTTCAACCGTATCGGCGATCTCACCCAGTGAGGGCAGCGCGCCATTGGGGAAAATATAACGTTCAATCCAGGGGTCGGTAGGGGTACCGCGCTGATTCTTGCCGATGGTGTGGAGCAGGAACAGACCGTCGTCGGCAAGCACCCGGCGCGCGACATCAAAGTAGGTTTCGTAGTTTTTTCCGCCGACGTGCTCAAACATGCCGACTGAGGCGATGCGATCAAATGTGCCGTCGATCTTGCGATAATCCGTGAGTTTGAACTCCACTGGCAGTCCTTTGCTGCGCTCGGCACCGAATTCGGCCTGTTCTTTTGAGATGGTCACCCCGACGCATTCAACGCCGTATTCCTTTGCCGCGTGAAGCATCAGACTGCCCCAGCCGCAGCCGATATCCAGCAAACGCATGCCGGGTTCAAGACCCAGCTTGCGGCAGATCAAGTCAAGTTTGGCGGTCTGGGCCTCGGCGAGCGTGTCAGCCTCCGCCCAATATCCGCAGGTGTAGGCCATATGCGGGTCGAGCATGCTTTCGAAGAAATCATTGCCCAGGTCGTAATGCTGCTGACCCACTTGCCACGCACGGCGCATGCTTTGCAGATTGAACAGTTTGGCGCGCAGAGCCGCAATGGCGAGGCCGCCATTTACTTCATGATCGAGACGGGCTTTCAATACGCGACAGATGAATTCATCCAGTTGACTGCAATCCCACCAGCCGTCCATGTAGCTTTCGCCCAGGCCGAGGCTGCCACGGGCGAGAATGCGTGAAGCGGTATCGGGGTGATGAAAGCGCAGATCCCACGGGCGGTCGCCGTTGATCCTTACGTCTGCCTTGGCGAGCAGCCTGGTAACGGTGTCCAGGGCGTTGTTGTTAGTGCGTGCGCGCGGCACGGATGAGGTATGAGTTGTTTCGGTTGCAGAGCGTGCCTGGTGCATCGTTTCCCTCTCACCTGTTTCAGGATAGAGGCCGCAGGGGCCAAGTCTCGCAAGCCTCGCAGGACAAAGGAATGCCCAACGGAGCAAGATGCTACGAATTTACTATAGCCGTTTCGCGTGAGAGGGGTAAAGCCGTTTATTGAGAACGGTGATGGGAGTGTTGCAATCCTGATGTCGCCCCGTTGGGTGGGCGGATACAATGTTTTCAGCGCGCGTGGCGCGTGAAGACAAAAAAGACCATTCGAATAGTGATCATTCGGGGGTACGACAACACCGCTTCGCGGCGTCGCCCTGCTAGAATCTGTTGCCATGAGTTACCAAGTCCTCGCGCGCAAATGGCGCCCCCCATCCTTCGCCGCGTTAGTGGGGCAAGAGCATATTGTGCGTGCACTTGCGCACGCGCTTGAAACCGGTCGCTTGCATCACGCTTGGTTGTTTACCGGTACGCGGGGCGTGGGTAAGACCACGATCAGCCGCATTCTTGCCAAGGCGCTCAATTGCGAGACGGGCGTGACCCCCACGCCGTGTGGCGAATGCGAGACGTGTCGCGCAATTGATGCCGATCGTTTCCCCGATTACGTGGAAATGGATGCGGCTTCCAATCGCGGGGTAGACGACATGGCGGCCTTGCTCGACCGGGCCGTGTATGCGCCGGTGCAGGGGCGTTACAAGGTCTACATGATCGACGAAGTGCACATGCTGACCGGGCACGCGTTCAACGCGATGCTGAAAACGCTTGAAGAGCCGCCTGAGCACGTCAAGTTCATCCTCGCCACGACTGACCCCCAGAAAATCCCGGTTACGGTGCTGAGTCGTTGTCTGCAGTTCAATCTCAAGCAGATGTCGCCGGGTGCGATTGTCGACCATCTTGCCCATGTCCTGGCTGAGGAAGGGGTGGAGTTTGAACGTGCCGCCTTGACGCATCTTGCGCGCGCGGCGGACGGTTCGATGCGTGACGCGCTTTCTTTGCTCGAACAGGCGATCGCGCACGGTGCGGGCAAGCTGGAAGAAGAGGGAGTGTCGCGCATGCTCGGCACGGTCGGCGACGACCATTTGTTCAGTGTGCTCGACGCGTTATTGGTGAATGACGTTGAAGCCATGCTGGCGGTTGCGGACGACATGGAAATGCGCAGCCTGTCCTTCGACGCTGCGTTGCAGGCGCTCGCCTTGCTGCTGTCTCGCGTTGCGCTGGCACAATTCGCGGCCGGTGCGCTGGCCGACGATGAACGTGAGCGTCTTGCGCCGTATGCCGAGTCGTGGGACGCCGAATTTCTTCAGCTCGCGTATCAGATCGCCATTCATGGACGTGAAGAGTTGTCGCTTGCACCGGATGAATACACCGGTTTTACGATGACCTTGCTGCGGCTGGCCGCCTTTTCTCCCATTCAGCCGCCTGCGCTCAATGGGCCGGCTGCGAGTGGGGGCGGAGAGCGTCCGCGTCCGGTATCAAGACCGTCGCAACGTGCGACCCCCTCCGCCCAGCCGGATGCGGCGAAGGCGGAGGCGCCGAGTGTGCGCACCGTCGTTGAACCGTCGGTATCGAAACCGGAGTCGCAATCGGAGCCGGCGCCCTTTGTGGCGGCGGACGTGCCGCCGTGGGAAGAGGATGTGCCGCCGGCGACACCGGAAGATCGCCCGCTCGAAGCGGCCGAAGCCTTCGAGGTTTTCGCCTCCGAGCAGTCGGCGCAGGGCGCGGCGGCCGCAGATGTGAAGGGGGCCATGTCCGCAGCAATGGCCGCGGGGGACTGGCATGCGTTGCAACGTGTGCTTGCACCGAGCGGTCTGGTGCGTGAATTGTGTCAGAACTGCGAATGGCTGAATTGCGAGAATGATCAGGTAACGTTGCGTCTGACCGAGACGCATCGCCATTTGTTGGATAATCCGACGCTTGTCCAGCGCCTCACTGAACGGCTTTCGGAATGCGCCGGTCGGCCGATGCGTGTGAGTGTTGAGGTGGGCGAGATCGAGAACGTGACGCCGGCGCAGATTGACCATGCGGCCAAACAGGCGCGTCATGCAGAGGCGGTGACGGCGCTGCGTAAAGATCCTTTTGTGACTGAAATCATTGAGCGTTTTGACGCTCAATTCGTTGAATCTTCGGTTAAACCCGTTTGAAATCTTTTTTTCGGAGTGTTGAGCAATGATGAAAGGCGGAATGGCCGGGCTGATGAAGCAGGCCCAGCAAATGCAGGAAAACATGCGCAAGGCGCAGGAAGAGCTCGCTTCAATCGAAGTCGAAGGCCAGTCCGGTGCCGGAATGGTCAAGGTGTTGATGACATGCAAGCACGACGTGCGTCGTGTTTCGATCGACGAGTCGGTCATGGATGACCGCGAGATGCTCGAAGATTTGCTCGCTGCAGCGGTCAATGATGCGGCGCGACGCGTGGAATCCACCACCCAGGAGAAAATGGCCGGCTTCACCTCCGGCATGGGCTTGCCGCCGGGAATGAAGCTGCCGTTCTGACCGGAGGTGACGGTCAAGTGCGTCCGTGTCGGTACGCTGACGCGATCTCTGATTTTCGCTCCATGCTGCTGGCTTGTTCATGTCCCGTCTAGATACCTTGATTGAAGCTTTACGCTGTCTGCCTGGAGTTGGGCCGAAGTCTGCTCAACGCATGGCGTATCATCTACTGCAGCGGGACCAGCCCGGCGCGGCGAAGCTTGCGGGTGCGTTGGCCGCAGCGCTTGAGGTGTTGCAGCACTGTGAGTTGTGCAACAGCTTCACCGAAGAACGGATCTGTTCGCGCTGCTCCAGCGCTCAGGCCGACCGTAGCTTGCTGTGCGTGGTGGAAATGCCGGCCGATGTTGCGGCGATCGAACAAACTCGCGCGTATCCGGGATTGTATTATGTGCTGATGGGAAAGCTGTCACCGCTGGATGGTATCGGGCCGCGCGAACTCGGTTTGGAGCGCTTGATCGGGCGCGCGACAGATGGCGATGTGAAGGAAGTCATTCTTGCAACCAATTTCACCAATGAGGGCGAAGCGACCGCTCATATGGTGTCGGAGTTGTTGGTTGCACGCGGTTTGAAAGTCACTCGCCTGTCGCGCGGAGTGCCGGTCGGAGGAGAGCTTGAGCATATCGATGGTGGTACGGTTGCGCAGGCGTTTTTCGACCGTCGGAAGGTGTAGAAGGCCGGGGCGGGAGGTGCCGAAAAAGCGTGAAAGAGCTTTTTTGCCGCCCGTAAAAAGCCGCAGAATTTTTACGGGCGGCAATTTTCTCCTATAATGCCAAAGTTTTTTTGAATCGGAATTGCATTCCTAATCAGGAAGAGGCCATGAGCGTGGAAGACAAGATGGACAACAGTCGCCGCAACCTGTTGGTTGCGACGTCGGCGGCCGGGGGGGTTGCCGCAGTGGCAACGGCGGTGCCGTTTGTCGCCAGCCTGACCCCGTCAGATCGGGCGAAAGCGGCTGGCGCGGCGGTCGAAGCCAATATCAGCGACCTTGCGCCCGGCGAGATGATGACGGTTGAATGGCGTGGCAAGCCCGTGTGGATTTTGCGTCGCACGCCCGAAATGATCGCTTCGCTCGATAAAACGGACGACAAGGTCAGCGATCCGGAATCCGACAAGCCGATGCAGCCCGAGTACGCCAAGAACAAGCACCGCTCCATTAAGGAAGAGTATCTGGTTACGGTGGGGATCTGTACCCACTTGGGCTGTTCGCCTTCCGAGAGGTTCAAAGTCGGTGCCGATGGCGGTATGAGTGCTGATTGGCCGGGCGGCTTCCTGTGCCCCTGTCACGGTTCGCTGTTTGATCTGGCCGGCCGTGTCTATAGCAGCATGCCCGCGCCGGAAAACCTCGAAGTTCCCCCTCATATGTATCTCTCGGACACCACGATTCTCGTGGGCGAAGACGAGGCCTAAGCAATGACGACCAAATCCAAGGCTCTGCTGAACTGGATCGACGATCGCTTTCCGCTGACGTCGACCTGGAAGGAGCACCTGTCCGAATATTACGCGCCGAAGAATTTCAACTTCTGGTATTTCTTTGGCTCCCTTGCGCTGTTGGTGCTGGTGATTCAGATTGTCACCGGTATTTTCCTGGTCATGCATTACAAGCCGGATGGCTCGCTCAATGCTGCAGGTATTCCCGTGGCTTTCGCCAGTGTGGAATACATCATGCGAGAGGTGCCCGGCGGCTGGTTGATCCGTTACATGCACTCGACCGGCGCTTCGGCCTTCTTCGTTGTCGTGTATCTGCATATGTTCCGCGCGATGCTGTACGGCTCGTATCGCAAGCCGCGTGAACTGGTGTGGATCTTCGGCGTGCTGCTTTTCCTGTGCCTGATGGCCGAAGCGTTCATGGGCTATCTGTTGCCGTGGGGGCAGATGTCGTTCTGGGGCGCACAGGTGATCATCAACCTGTTCTCCGCGATTCCGATCATTGGGCCGGATCTGACCGAAGTGATTCGTGGTGACTTCGTCATCAGTGACGCGACGCTCAACCGTTTCTTCGCGCTGCACGTGATCGCTGTGCCGTTGGTGTTGATCGGTCTTGTCGCCGCACACATCATTGCCCTGCACGAAGTCGGCTCGAACAACCCGG
>Ga0209075_1002082_pt1 | contig 18086 bp, 12 predicted proteins | sample Stecom2011_FD_187523 | JGI IMG/M metagenome (GOLD analysis project Ga0209075, IMG submission 187523) | Agricultural soil microbial communities from Utah to study Nitrogen management - Steer compost 2011 (SPAdes) (version 2) | ecosystem: Environmental > Terrestrial > Soil > Agricultural land...
TATTCAATATGGCGGAGGAAAGGGGATTCGAACCCCTGCACCTGTTACAGCCTACCCGCTTTCCAAGCGAGCCTCTTCAGCCACTTGAGTATTCCTCCTGGTGCACCCGACATGGATCGAACATGCGACCTCAACCTTCGGAGGGTTGCGCTCTATCCAACTGAGCTACGGATGCTCTAGTTCACTGGTCGGGATGACAAGATTTGAACTTGCGACCTCCTGGACCCCATCCAGGCGCGCTACCAAGCTACGCCACATCCCGATTAAAAGATGACTTGCGTCATCTTTATTATTATACGATATTTTATGCAAGTGTTCTATGATCTTTAAATGCTTCTACAATCGCGTAATCATCTTCTTTGACGATGATTAAACTTGTATTTACATAATTAATGATATTCGATACTCTTTGTGGAGGTACCGCTATGACTAATTGAATTGATAAACTACTATAAAATTTCATCATCGCGTCAATTCTTGATTCGTCCATGTTATTAAATGCTTCGTCAAATAAGACAATACATCCAGAATCAATACGTTTGTTTCTAGTAAGTAGTTGTTGGAATGAAGCTGCAATTACGATGTAGAACGGTACTTGGGTTTCACCACCAGATTTTTCTCTAGATACTTTAGAGAAGTATGACTTATTACCGTTTTGGTTAATAACTTCGATATCGTAAGACATATAATTACGATAATCCAAGAATGCATAATTCAGGTGGTCGTGTTCTGCATCTGAAGAGGCAATCTTATCAAATAATTCCGTTAAGATATGCTCATTACGTTTTGATAAACCTTCAGTAAAGAGCGTTTGTTTTTCGAATGCATCATTACCCATAATTAAATTGTAATACATTTTGTATTCTGGATCTTCAGAAGCACGCGTAATTAATTGATATGTATCGGTACCAAACAACTTACCTTTTAATGCTAAGTTTAATTCAGAAATTTGTTGTTGAGCATTTTCTATACTTGCTCGAAGTTTATTAACGAACTCTTCTTTAAATCCAATTTCTGAACTCTTTCGTAAATCTGTCGCTTCTTGTTCATATTTCACTAAGTTGTTGTTGCGAATGATATTTGCTTCTTGTTCGAATTGATCTAAGTATTCAAAACTTGGAGCCGCACTAAAATGATATGTTTGAATGTATGACTTCATTAAGCCAATAAGTTCAATTTCAGCTTTTGTAGTTTGGCTATGAATAGCAGCATTTGATTTTGCTAAATATTCACTTACAGCGTCATGATTACCTTTCAATCGAGTCTTTAATGCGAAGAATTGTGTATGTGCTTGACTTAATTTCTCTGGGTGTTTTTGCGACAATTCACGTTGTTCTTTAGAGAATAATTCAAGTTTTACTTTAACATCTTCGATTTGATTAATAAGACGTTCTTTTTCACCACGAGCGGTTGCAATTTCACCAACGATTCGATCAGAATCAATTCTTAGTTGCTTACGCATGATAAGTTCTTTTTCCATTTGTTCACGTAATTTAGAAAGACTTGGGTCTTTTGATAATGCTTCAAGTTGAATTTCAAGTTGAGCATATTCTTTACGTGTTTTCTTAATGTCCTCAAAGTAACGAATTTGGTTTTGATGAACAACTTGACTTGCACGACTTTGTTCAAGTAATCTCATGATTTTTTCTTGTTTCAAACTTAAATCATAATATTTTTCCATCTTTGTTTCAAGTTGTCTTAAATCGTTAACTTCAATTTGAATTTGAATTTCTGTAGCTCGTTGTCCAATATATGGTGTTTGATAAACACGTGGATTAATTTGTCGTGCAGTATAATTTGAATACGTCATTGCTGAAGGTGTAATCGCACGACTGAAGTTTTTTAAATCATGTACATTTTCAACACAGAAAATGGTGTTAAGCATCATGTTTATATAGTATCTAGCGTATTTGTAATCTGTTGTAATTTTTGATGCTAGTGTGCCATCAATGACTTGATCGTATGCAGCTAATTTCGTTGTATTAACTAAACCAACGCCGTAAATGTTCATTTCTGTTTTTGCTTGTTCATAAATTTCAAGCGCATCATCAAAATATGAAGGGTCAACAATGATATCAAATCTTTGTGTGTTTAAGTAACCTTCAATTGCGTTACGCCATAATTCATCATCGACTTCAATAAGTTCACATAACGGACGTACACGTACTTGTTTTTGATAACGATCACTTAAACCTGTATTTAACACTTCAATTAATGCTTCTACAGTATTTGGATATGTTTTAACATGTTTTTTCAAGCCATTTAAGCGTAGTTGAGCTGCTTGAATTTCATCGGATAATTTTTGTTTTTCGTTTTCTGTTTTCGTACGTTCACTGTGGTATGCTTGTAAGTAACTTTGCACATCACGGGCAACCATCGTTAAATGATTAACAAGTTCAAAAGGTTCTAAATCACCTTCATTACTTTGAAAATATTGTACAAAACCTTTAAACGTTTGTGATGGTACTAAATTCATCAATTCTTTAATCGTATCAAACTCTTTAACGAGGATTCGTTTTAATTCAGATAGAACTTCTTTTTGTTCATTTAGTTGTTGTTCTTTCTTAAGAAGTTGTTCTTTATATGTGGAAATTGAACGAGCCAAATCATTATCATCTTGGTAACGCTCAAGATTTGAAATCGCCTTATCGTTTTGTTCAATCGCTTCGTCAATACGCGCTTTTTCGTCACGTAAAGCTTCGATTTGTTGATCAATTAAGGCCATACGATCTTCATTTTGTTTAATGTAAGTTTCACGCATTTCAACCCAGTTTAACTGGTCAATCAAGCCATTAATTATGAGTTGGTCTTTATTGTCTTTAATTTCTTCACCTAGTTTTGAAATTTGTTCTAACTTCTCAAGTTTTTCACGGTCACGTTTAATTTGTGCCTCAACTTTTTTAAGTTGAGCAACGTTATTTTTAAGTGATTGAATATCGATTGGATCATCATCCAATAAAAATTCAAAAACAAACGCTTGCAAGTCTATCGGTCTAAACGCTAACGCTTTAGGTAAAATTTTTGCATATTTTCTTGCGTCCATACCAAAGAAGCGTGCTAAAGCATCACGATATTTCTTTTGTGTCTCAAAAGGTTGAAAATCAATATCAAGTGTTCTTAAATATGTCTTCATCGATTTAAAATCTCTTGGATATTTATTTTCAATAAACATATCTTCGTGAATAGATAAACCTTCGATCAAATAAAATCTTTCTTTTAATTGACTCGCTTTAGGTAAATCTAAAATTACACCTATAATTGAATAAGCTTTTGCTTGTTCGTCAAAAAATTCAAGTGCTAAATGGGTGATAACATCACCACCACGCAAGTGTTCTTTATTTTCCGCACCAATACGTCCACGAATATAACCTTCAAGTGTACGTCTTGCATCATCGGTTGCAGCAATATTAAACTTTGCTCCTGCTTTACCGCCCACCAAAAGATATTGCATTGCGTCTAGTAAAGTTGATTTACCGCTACCATTTTCCCCCGAAATTAATGTGTTGTCGGATATATCAATTGTTTGATTGGAAAACAAGTGCCAGTTTACTAATTTAATCTTCGTCAGTTTCTTCATTAATTTCACTGCCCTCCATATAGCCATCTAATTTATCGACAACTTCTTTGATACTTTCTAAGTTGGTAACGTAAATAATCGTTGGATAAATTTTTATACGTGCATCATCGTGTAGACCACGATCGATATAATCAATTAAATTATAACTTCTTAAGAAACTTAATGTTGGTTTTAACTTATCTTTCGTTATACGTTTGTTATCTAAGTAACCAATACGCATAAGTTCAGAATGAATTTCGTGTAAGAATATTTCAACATCTTCATCTAATGTGACAAAATCTTTTTTTCTTTGATAAAGAATTCTTAAAACTAAAAGTAAAATACTTTCTTCTTTTTTTAGTCTTAAGTGATTGTATAAACTATCATTTGTGATGTAGACAACTTCATCTTCACGTTTAATATTTAAACTAAAGTCCATAAGAAGAAAGAATGCTTCAAAAATTTCTTTAAAAGCAAGAATAAATCGGTAGTCGTTTGCATCAGAAATTTTACGTTTCGTTAATAAATTTACTTGAAGCAATTTATTAACAATACGACTAAATGTTGTTTTTTCAGCTTCCTTTAAATCTAAAAAGTTTTCACTAAACTGTTTGGTTGCTTGTGTCTTATTCATGCTCTTACACCCTTCCTCTTAATTCTAAAGTTTCTAAATGATACAAAATTATTACGAACTTCTTTGTTCAATAAATCAATGTCATAATGCATACCGATTGATTTAGAATATAAGAACACTAAGATTAAACGAATGTAATCTTCCTGTGTAACAATTTCAACATCTTTAGCTTCAATAACATCTTGACCATTTAAAAGCGTTTTAACATACTGGTCAATTTCTTTTTTACCATATATATTGTTTTTGAGTAATGCTTGAACTTTATTTCTTCGATAATCATCAGAAATCAAGTCATCATCAAATACAATTGCTTCAGGTACAGTATCCATACGCATGCGTCTTTGGTTGTATAAAGACTGTGTATCAATGTTTCGAATTTGTACTAAGTTGAAGAATGCATCAAATGCTTCATCTGGTTTATCCAAGACAATCTTAAATAGCCGATTAAATATACCTTCGATGTCATCCGAGTGATTTGTTAAGAATAAAATCTTAGATGCCGCAGCACTAATGTATTGTTCGTTCTTTCTATCAATAGCAAGTATTAAGAATTCAAGTGCGGCAAAACTATCAGAAATATATCTTAACATTTCTTCAACAAAGTTAAATGCGTCGTTATAATCATCAAAACGTTTTAATGTTAATGCTTGTTGTGCTAGATGATCCATCGTTGCTTCATTATCCCGTATGCTAGCGATAGCAGATAAAATACCACGTTTATATCTTGGCAAACTATCTTTTGTCTTTAAGTTATAATAAGCTGCGTCGAAAAAGTTGGCTTTATATTCAACCAACAGTTTTTCTAATAGTCTTTGTAGATCTTGTTTTGATTGTTTTTTTGTTATATCAAAGTAATAACGATAAATGTTTGCTTTTAAGGATTTTAATTTACGTATGACATCATCAGTTTTGCGGTGGGCTTGTTCTAAAATACCAATACCCTCTTCTAAGTTAAATGCGTTTAACAATGAATACACAGCAAAAATTTCACCGGTATATTCACTGGTGTCACCACGAGTTATTTTTTCTAATGTATCGATTACATGAATGCTGTAATCGAATAAATTAAGTGATGTTTTATAATCTCCTAATTCTTCTTCGCCTAACCAACCCGACTTTTTCAAAACATTAATTACGTGAACAGCTTTTTGACGACTGGTACGTGTTGCTTCTTCTTCCTCAGCGTCTAAAAAATCAGTTTCTTTGTCTTCAAAATAATCAATTAATTGTTGAATAATATATTCTCGATCACCTTGAAATGCATCTTCAATACTATCAATTGCGCGATAAATGATAAAAATACAGTCAATATATGTTTCTTTGTTTGGTGAGGCTAGCACATTAAAAAAATTCGGATGAATTGTATCAAAAAGATGTGCCATAAAATCCCCCTTTATTTTCATAAAATAAAAAATACAAATAGTATATATATTTTAACATATATTATTTGTATTTACTAATTTTTTATATTTTTTAATTTATCGTCTTTTTACTACAAACTTTAACTTTTTAGAACCAACAAATGTATTCTCTACACCATCTAATCTTTTCACGGATGCTTGATGTAACTCAAATTGAATCTCGTTAGCGTTTATAACGACATCACCAATATTCTTCGGATAAATATCCGCATGTTTTTTCAAGTAGTCAATAAACTTTATTGGACGGTCAAAAACATTTTTTCCAACGTTAAGTGTTACTGCTGCAAAGTCTTTTTTAGGTGTAACTTTTCCTTGTTTTGCACTTGCATTTTTACTTGTATTTTTATTTAAGTCTTTCCGATTGTTGCGACTAGAACGATCTGTTCTTTGTTGTGAATCTTTGATACGATGCTGTGGCACTTGAATTTCTGGATATGTTTTAGGTTTTGGTAAAATCACGTTAACAAGAGATTTTATAATTTCTCTTTCGCTAAATCCTTTTGATAATAAGTAATCAACATAATCATCATTATCCATATCTTCAATAGTTAAAGTGTCTAAGAATTTGAATGCGTTTCTTTGTTGAACACTTTCAATCATCTTATCTGTTGGAATTTGTTTTTCTTCCATTTTTTGCTTAATAAATCTTTCAATTAAAAATAATTTATTGCGCACACTTGGGTAAACAAGTGATATTGAAACACCAGTTTTTCCTGCTCTACCTGTTCTGCCAATACGGTGAACGTAAATTTCTTCTTCAAATGGTAACTCATAATTAAAAACATAATCAACGTGTGAAATATCAAGTCCACGAGCGGCAACATCAGTTGCTACTAAAAACTTAAGTTGTTTATATCTAAATTTACTCATGACATAATCACGTTGGTTTTGTTTTAAATCACCATGTAAAGCTTCGGCTAGATAGCCATTTTTTTGTAAATAAGCACTTAATTCGTCCACATCATTTTTTGTATTACAGAAAATGATTGCAGAACTAGGTTCATAAAAGTCAATCAAACGTTCCATTAACAACATACGATCTTGTTTTTTAACTTGATAGTATAATTGGGTAATTTTATCGACTGTTAATGTTTTAGCTTCAATTTTAATGAATTTTGGATCCTTTTGATATTTTTTCGCAACCATACGTATAAAATTGGGCATTGTTGCTGAAAACAATGCAGTCTGACGATCTTTCGGTGTGTCTCTTAATATCTTTTCTAAATCTTCTTCAAAGCCCATTTTTAACATTTCATCGGCTTCGTCAAGTACTAATATTTTTAAGTTGTTGAAGTTAACTGTGTTGCGTTCCATGTGGTCAATTGTTCGACCTGGAGTAGCAACAATAATTTGCGGATTTTGAGCTAATGCTTTAAATTGCTTTGTATAAGATTCTCCACCATAAATTGCTGTTGCTCTAATATCTTTTTGGAATTTCAATAATTTTAAAAACTCTTTATATACTTGTACTACTAGTTCTCTTGTTGGACATATAATTAATGCTTGAACATCTTTACTTGTAGGATCAATTTTTTCTAATATTGGAATTGCAAAAGCAAATGTCTTTCCTGTTCCTGTTTGGGCTTGCCCAATCATGTCTTTGTTTTCTATCATCACAGGAATTGCTTCATGCTGAATATCCGTTGTTTCCTTCAATTCGAGCGCTTCAAGTGCTTGTTTTGTTTCAGTTTTAATGTTTAAATCGTTAAATAATATGTTCACAAATGTACCTCTTTTTCTTTTAACCTTTCTAAATATACCACAAACTATTAAAAAAACCTAATTTTTTTTACTTTAAAGTTGTTTTCCCACATTTTATGGCGCTATTCTTTGAAGTTTAGTGAAAAAGCGTCGTATAATTGCATGTTTATTTCATATACAAACGATGTTTCCATTTTTTTAACTTTACGGTCGTATGTAATCAATCCATTAATTTCATCTTCAACATCACTTAATTGTGTGTAGATTAAAACCGATAATCCTTTTTTTATTTCTGGTAAAATTGATTCAAGATATAACTTTTGATATGCTTGTTTTAGATGATTAACTTCATAGAATTTTTTATAGCCGAACACTTTGTTAGGATTGTAATGATGATTTTTTATTGGCAGACTAAAACCACCAAATTCAGTTAAAGCGAGCACGCGTTTCCTTGCGTGTTTTTCTTTAAATCTAATTGGTACAAAATAAACGTGACGACTATGAAAATCACCGATTTTTTGATCAGCCCATCCGCTTGCGTGATCAACAAGTCTTGTTGGGTCCTGTTTCTTTATAAGTTCATAGACACTCTTGCTATCAAATTGTCCCCACGCCTCATTAAATGGAACCCACACAATAATCGATGTGACGTTTTTTAAGTAATTAATCATCTTTTTTAAGTCGTTTATAAACAAACTTCTTCCAATCTCATCTTTTCGACCAAAAAGACTGTAGCGTTTATCATTTATGTGAACACCAAAAATATTTAACACATGATGGGCAACCATGTTTTTAATTATCCCACCATTAATCATGTCTTGTATGACAAGCATACCAATTCGGTCACACTGCTCATAAAAATAATACGGCTCAACTTTGATATGTTTACGTATCGTATTAAAACCTAGCGATTTCATATATAAAATATCATCTTTAATGGCTTCATATGTTGGCGGTGTAAGAAGTCCGTCTGGAAAATACCCTTGATCAAGCAGGCCATTAAGTAATATTGGTTCGTGATTCAAATACACATACATTTTCCCTTTATATCGTTTTGTTTCTACTTTTCTAAGACCAATATAACTTTTTATTTCGTCGTCTTTAAATGAAATCTTTATATCATATAAATTTGGGTGGTGAGGATGCCACAAATGACGTTCATCCAAGTATACTTTAAATGTTTTATCCCATGTTGTTTTTTTTCCTACTAAACGATTTTCAAAATATACTTCGACATCCACAACACCATTTTCTGTTCGATCGATATCAAATTCGATACTTACTTCATCAATGTTTGTTGTCATTTTTAAATCTTTAATATACTCCGTAGGTACACTTTCTAGCCATACAGTTTGCCAGATACCCGATTGAGGTGTATAAAAAATACCGCCTGGATATAATCTTTGTTTTCCAGTTAAATGATAGCTCGTATCTGTTACATCGCTAACAATGACCTTAATTTCAAATGTAAAGCCATCTACATAAGGCGTAATATCGATACTAAATGGCAAATAACCACCAATGTTTTTATAGACAAAGTTATTATTAATATAAATTTCTGATACTTGATCAACGGCACCAAAATGTAAATGGAGGCGGCCTTTGTTAAAATCGTGAGGCAACTCAATTTTTTTATAGTAAATTAAAAATTCATCCGGCTGTAAAATATGATTGGCTTCGCTAAGTGGAGCTTCTGGTGAAAAAGGAACAAGTATTTTCTTATTAAAATCCTCACTTGTTTTACTTTTTGAAATTGTATAGTACCAGTATCCATTTAAATTCAAAAACGAGTCTCGCTTTAACTGTGGTCGAGGATAATAATCTAAAACATTGTTAGGATCTAGTGCGGATCCGTAGTTAGTTTGCATGTTCTTTACCTCCCGTTTTATTTAAATAATAGATTGGAAAAAATATTAGCAGGCTTACGATGCTTGCACCAAGGAAAATTCCAGGGTTTGGAATGTATTGTAAAACGCCAAACTCATCGAAATATGTCCCTTTACTTTGTCGAATAATCGTTGACCCAATAAATGGGCCAATAATCATCGGTATCGTTACAAAGAAAATCATGCGAACTCCATTAAATAAACCGATGCGATTTTTTGGTACTAAGTTACGAATCATTGTATTAAATCCTGCCATTAAGAGTAAGTAACTTCCCATCATAAACGTACCGATAACAATCGATAAGACCATGATAATTACTTTATTGTCTTTTAATAGTAAACCTGATACAAATATGAGTAACAATGTCAATGTTTGGATGCCTGCAAGTCCAATTAGCAATTTGCCTTTATGTGTTTTGTCGATATATTTTCCACCAATAATACTTATAATACTTGCAAGAATTAAAATCGAACCTAAGACTATTGCATAGTCTTTAATGTCTAAATAATATTCAAAATATATAATAAAGTACGGCATATAGACTTGTTGAGCAATACCAAGTAACATGATAGCTATAAACGTAATATATAAGTGTTTGTTTTCTACTATCGTTGTTTTTTTAAAGCCGTAAAATAAGCCTTTAAAGGTGCTTTGTGATAACGTTGAGTGATGCTCATCTTTAATAAGAAAGAGGCCTAATACACCTGAAACAAGTACGATAGCACCAATGATAAGATAAAACTCTAACCACTTGCCTTGTTGAGTAAATCCGTCGAATAATCCAAAGATAATTAGCATGGAAAAAAGTGGCATTGCTGATAAAACACCTTCTACTTTTCCACGATTAGATTCATGGGTAACATCGGTTACCCAAACATTGAATGCTGCATCATTAGCTGTTGAACCAAAAAATGTCATAATACAATCCAAAAATATAATTAAGAAAACTGTTACGAAAATAATGTTGCTATTTGGGAAAAGTTTACCAACATTTTCTTTATTGATAAATGCGAATCCTATAATTGATAAACCCCATAAAATATAGCCTACAGATATAAAGATTTTACGTTTCCCAAGTTTATCGGATAATACACCCATGACAAGTGATGTAATCGTGGCGACAATGCCACTGAGCGCTACCATCCAGGCAATCGCATTTGGATCATAGGTGACAGTTCTATAAATATAAATATTTAAATACATATTTTCAATTGTCCACGCCAGTTGTCCGATTAATCCGTAAATAATAAAAACGGTCCAAACTTTTTTTGTTAATCTTTTTTCTAGTTCCATTAGTTTCACTCCCTTGAGTTTATTATAACTAAAAAAAATTATAAACAAAAAAAAAAGGGAAATCCCCTTTAACTTTGTGTAATTCTACGTCTGCAAACGCCGCCATGACAATAGTTGTGTTCGTTTTGTTCTTTTTGTGTATATAAATGAACAAGTAAATCTTCGTATGATTGATAACCGGCTAAATTCAGTTTACCATTAATGCGAATATGAGGAACACGGTCGATTTTCTTTAATATTGCATTTTCTAAATTTTGGCAAATTGCTTCTTTAAATGGTCTGTTCATTATTGTTTCTTCAACATTAAGTTCAGATAATCCAATACTTAAAGCTATTTGCTTTATGACTTCTTCATCGCTAATATCAAGGTGCTCATTAAAAAATGCATTTAACAAGCGTGTATTAAACTCAACTTGCTTACTACATTTTTTTGCTAAATGTGCAAGTTGATGTGCAAGTTCAGTATCCACATATTGTAATTTATTATATTCTGGATATTCTTTTTTTAATATATCCACATCATTTAAAAAATCATCATCACAGTTAAACATCCAAAGGGCTTTTAAGTCTTTTGAATCCATGCGTGACTCTAAACGATAGCTTCGATAAAGTATCTCAACATCTTTGATATTTAGTTCTTTAATTGCTTTTAATAAATTTTCATGTGTTTTATAACTTATCGGGCAAATATAATCTAGCCAAAATTCAACTCTCATTTCAAATACCTTCCTTTAAATCCATTACATTTTATCATTGATTTAAAGAAAATGCTCTTAAAATGCCCACTAGAACTCTTGGTTCAAGATGACGTTTATTTCTTCTAATGTAAATCCTTCTTGACGTAGTTTTTGTTTAATTTTTAGATGTGTTTCGCGTTCATCGTATTGCTTCATGTATTTTACATAAAGTTTTTCATAACGTCTTTTTATAGTATCATGACTGTTTACTTTTATAAGCTTTTTATTTTTTAAAATAATTGCAAGCACCAGATCTTCATTGAAACCTTTTGATATAAAATATCTAGCTGTTTTATTGATGACATCTTGAATGTTTTTTCCTTTAGTGCTTGAAAGTTTCTTAAGTACTAATGGCTCGATAACGTTATTTTCTTTATGGTATTCAAGTATTTTTTCAACAAGATTTTCATGAATACCGCGTTCAATGAGTTTTTCCTTTAAAACATGTTTACCATATTTTGTTTCATTGGATGAAATAAATGCTTTTGCATACGCATAATCGTCGATAAACTTCATACGTTCATAGTTTTCAATAAGTTGATTGATGACATTAATTGGTGCATTTTTCGACTGTAAATAGGAAATAAGTTCTTTTTTTGTCATCATTTTTTTTAACTTTTTTAATGCTAAATCATCGAAGTAATGATAACTATTTTCATTAATTAAGTCTCTAAGTTCATTTAAACTTAAAACTTTGCCAAGTGTAAGATTGTATTTTATAAATACAATTGGCATAATTTCATACGTTTCGTTACCAATTAAAACGTGATATCGATTTGATTTTTTTTCGATTTTCTTTATTTCCATCATTATGTTTTACAGAACTTCTTTCTCACTTGAAAAACCATTGCCAAACGCTTCGCTTGTCTTCGTAACAAATGAAAAGGCGTTAGGGTCAAGTTGTTTAATCAATAATTTGAACGTATGTAGTTCAACTCTAGAAATTGTACATATAATTAAATCTTTATCTTGATTAGAATAACCGCCAACAACACGGACACGCGTAATCCCGCGGTCAATTTCATCGTAAATACCTTGTTTTAGACTTTCGTATTTTTCTGTAACAATAAAGACGGTGTATCCTGATTTACCCGCAAGTAAAATCTAGTCAATTGTCACACCTGATATGATCATAGAACCTAAGGCGTAAAAACTTAATTCAATACCAAAAACGAAAATTGCAAGTAAAACAATAATGCCATCTGTTAAATAAAGTGCCCATGAAAAAGGTATTTTTAAAAAACGGTGCATAATTTTTTGAACGACATCCATGCCACCTGTTGTCGCGTTACGTTTAATAACAATACCAAGTCCGATACCAATAACTAAACCGCCAAATACAGAAGAAATTAAAAACTTGCCTTCCGTAAGTTGTCCAACGATAAGGTTGGGATCAATAAATTCTAGTAAAAATATAAATACAGGATATATGAGGGTTGCATAAATGGTTTTAATGAAAAAACTTTTACCTAAGAATATTCCACCAATAATAAGCAATAGCACATTTGCGATAAATACATACATTGAAATTGGTACATTGTCACCAAGTATTTCTTTAAAGATTACCGATAAGCCCATAACACCACCGGTAACTAAGTTAATTGGCATAAGGAAGAAATAGAATCCTAAGACGACAATAAAAACACCTAGTGTAATGTATAAGTAATCTATAATTTTAGCCTTGTTCATATGATCGTCCTTGCTTTAGGTAAGCGTTTATAAAACCATCAATATTTCCATCCATGACATCGTTTACTTGAGAAACTTCAAAGTTGGTACGATGGTCTTTTACCATTTGGTATGGATGGAAGACATAAGATCTAATTTGTGAGCCCCATGCAATATCCTTTTGCTCGCCTTGTATGGCGCTTAATTTTTCAGCTTGCTTTTCTAACTCTAACTGCAATAATTTTGTTTTAAGTAGTTTCATAGCCGTTTCGCGGTTTTTAATTTGACTACGTTCGTTTTGACATGTTACAACAATGTTCGTTGCAAGATGGGTAATACGAACGGCTGAATCGGTTGTATTAACACTTTGACCACCAGCACCGCTTGATCGATAGACATCGATTTTAATATCGCTATCTTTTACTTCTATTTGAATATCATCATCAATTTCTGGCATGACATCGACAGACGCAAATGATGTATGTCTACGTGCGTTTGAATCAAATGGTGATATACGTACTAAACGATGGACACCTTTTTCAGCTTTTAAATAGCCATATGCATGTGGTCCACGAATACTAAAAGTTACCGATTTAATACCCGCTTCATCACCACTTAAATAGTCAATAATTTCAAATTTATAATTTTTATTTTGTGCATAGCGTTGATACATACGGAATAACATTTCACACCAGTCTTGAGCTTCTGTACCACCAGCTCCGGCATGAATTTCCATAATCGCATCGTTATAGTCGTATGGTTCATTTAAAATAACTTCAAGTTCAAAATCAGATATTTCTTTTCTTAATGTACTTATATCTTTTTCTAAGATTTCCCATTCTTCTGTGCTTTCTTCACTTATTTCAAACCAGTCAACAATGCTCTTGTAATCTTGTTCAAGTTTTAATATGATATCTAGTTTTCGACGAATTTGTGTAGCTTCTTGAGACACTTTACGAGCTTCATCAGGAAAAGACCAAAAATCAGACGCTTGCATCTTCTGATTAAGCGTCTCTAATGTTTCATTTAATTTGTCTGGATTTAGTTTTGTGCGAATATCATCAATACTTTGTTCGAATTTCTCCAAAGTTTTGTATACTTCATATCTTTCCAAATTAAAATCTCCTATCGCCAAGGAACATTGGCATATCTTCGTTTTCTAACTTTTGGTTTTTTTGGTTTTTCCGAGCTTCCTTCGTTGGTTGCAGTGTTTTTAACGACAGCTTCTCTTTGAACGTTTACTTGTATTTGTGCTCTTAAAGCGTAGCGTGTAACGTCGTTTGAAATATTTTGAACGAGTTCATTAAATAGTCTGAAACCTTCCTTTTGATAAATTATTAAAGGATTTTGTTGACCGTATGCTTGTAGTGTAACACCTTGGCGTAATTCGCTCATTGTGTCGATATGACGCATCCAGTACGTGTCAATAACTCTTAACATAACAACTTTTAAGAATTCGTTAAAGACTTCAGCTGGTACATTTTCTTTCTTTTTATCGATTTCTGCTTTTGCTAAATCGATAATATATGATTTAAGTGCTTCTTTATCCATGTTTTGGATATTTTCTAGTGTAACAATACCTGGCATAAAGATAGCGCCATCAAATTGATTAACAATACCTTCATAGTCGATTTTTTCTATTTTACCTTCAAGTGTAATGTGTTGATCAATCCACGCACCTACGGTATTTAAAATGGTATTTAACACATCTTCTTCAATGCTTGGTTTTGTTAATACATCACGACGTTCTTTGTAGATGATTTCTCTTTGTACACGAATAACATCGTCGTATTTTAGTAAGTTTTTACGTGAGTCGAAGTTGTTACCTTCTATACGTTTTTGTGCACCTTCAACAAATCTTGAAATAATTTTTGAGGTTAAAGGTTTGCCTGGCTCGTTGTATTTTTGAATCATCGCAAGTCTTGTTTTAAACATGTCGCCACCAAAACGAACCATTAATTCATCTTCTGCGGAAATATAAAATCTTGAGTATCCTGGATCTCCTTGACGACCACTTCGTCCACGCAACTGATTATCAATACGTCTTGACTCGTGACGTTCACTACCAAGTACCGCTAGACCACCAAGTTCAACAACACCTTCGCCTAATTTAATGTCGGTACCACGACCAGCCATGTTCGTAGCGATCGTTACAGAACCTTTTTGTCCTGCTTTTAAAATGATTTCCGCTTCTCTTTCATGATTTTTAGCGTTTAACACTTCATGAACGATGCCACGCTTTCTAAGTAATTTTGACAGGTATTCAGATGTTTCTACAGCAATTGTACCAACCAATACAGGTTGACCAACTTGATGCTTTTGGTATACTTCTTCAACTAATGCTGCATATTTTTCATCTGAAGTAACATAAAAATAATCTGGCTCATCTTTACGTATAACTGGAGCGTTTGTTGGAATTTCAATAACTTCCATGTTGTAAATATTTCTAAATTCATCTTCCTCTGTTTTCGCTGTACCAGTCATACCAGATAACTTATTGTACATTCTAAAGAAGTTTTGGTAAGTAATCGTAGCAACAGTTATCGTTTCCTTTTTTATTTCTACACGTTCTTTCGCTTCAATTGCTTGATGTAAACCTTCAGAATATTGACGTCCGGCTAAAACACGACCTGTAAACTGGTCGATAATTAATACTTGATTATCATGAACCATATAATCTTTGTCGCGAACCATAATAAAGTTTGCTTTCAAAGCGTTGTTAATATGGTGCACGATGGTTACGTTTTTCAAGTCATATAAGTTTTCTAGTTGGAAAACTTTTTCGGCACGCGCAATCCCCTCTGGTGTTAATGCAATTGTTTTCGCTTCAATATCGATTTCATATTCATCCTCTTGAAGTCCTTTTACAAAACGGTCTGCACTCATGTATAAGTTGTGGTTATTTTTAGCACCACCAGAAATAATTAATGGCGTACGTGCTTCATCAATTAAAATGGAATCGACTTCGTCAATAATTGCGTAATTTAAGCCACGTTGACTAACCATATCTTTTGCATACAAAGCCATATGATCACGTAAGTAGTCAAACCCTAATTCAGAGTTTGTTGAATACATAATATCACAATCGTATGCTTCCTTTTTTTGTTCTTGGGTATATTCTCTTAAGTTAAGACCTACGGTTAATCCTAAGAAACGGAATAAATCACCAATTTCACCGTGTGCCTCTCTTTTTGCTAGGTATTCGTTCACTGTAACAATATGAACACCTTCGCCTTTTAATGCCTGTAAATATGCTGGCATTACCGATGTTAATGTCTTACCTTCACCGGTTTTCATTTCAGCTATATTACCATTAAAAATTACATATGCACCTAATACTTGAACATAGTAAGGTGTTAGTTTGGTCACTCGTGTTGAAGCTTCTCTTACAACAGCATAAGCTTCAGCTTGAAGTGATTCTAAAGTTTCACCATTTTTAATTCTTTCCTTAAATTCGATTGTTTTTTGTTGTAGTTCAGCGTCTGAAAGTTTTTTCATTTCAGACTCAAGTGCGAACACTTTGTCTGCAACTTTTTTGGCTTCTTTAAGTACTTTTTTACTTGAATCAAACCACTTTTTAAACATAAAGTATCAACCCCTTCATCTTTACTATTTTACAATAGTAAAGCGCTATTATCAAGAAAAACAAAGATGCTCACTTGAATTCACACATTTTTAAATAAAAAAACGCCCGAAGGCGTTTTATATCATCTTATTAAAAATCAAATGTTACATCTTGACGCTTAACAGCTTCAGCTTCAAAGAATGCACGTTTTTGGTATTTACCTGTGAAAATTGAGTTTGGGAATACAACGATGAATTGGTTAAATCTTGAAACATTTGCATTGTATACTCTACGAGCTGCTTGAAGGTTTTCTTCAATTTCAATTGTAGCATTTTGAAGCGTTTCAACATTTTTGCTAGCTTTTAAATCTGGATATTGTTCAACAACAACGTTGATTGCGTTTAAACCACGCGTAATTTGGTCTGCAAATTCTTGTTTAGATTCGATTGAATCTGTATGTTTTGGTTGGCGCATTTGGACAACTTTTTGAAGTGTTTCAGCTTCATGTTTCATATAACCTTTAGCTGCTTGGAAAAGTTTATTCAACATATCAAATCTTTGAGTTAATGCAACATCAATTCCTGATTCTGCTTCATCAATTTTGATCATCATGCGTTTAGCTGTATTAACTACACTAATTGCCCAACCAACGAAAATAACGATTAGCGCAACAACAACGACAATTAGAATTGTAGCCCCACTACTTAATAATAAGTTTAATTTCATTTTACTTGCTCCTTTTAGTTTTTAAATTTTTGTCCATCTAATCTGAACTCATTTATAATTGCAGCGATAAGTTCTATATCGCCATCAAACTTTTTAACAGATGCTTCATTAATTTCACGACCAATTGGAAACTCTAAAGAATTTGAATTATCATTAATCGCGATATAAAGCTTGTTACCAATAAATGCATAATAGATTGTACCCTTATGCATTTTTTCTAACTCCATGAGTTTTTCAATCATGTATGGCGTTATCAAGTAAAACCCATGTTTTTCATCAGATGTAAAGATTTTAAACTTTTTATTAAAGTCAATACTTTCTGTTTCAAATTTTTTAAGTCCGTGTGACAAGCTCCATCTAGATTCAACAATTTTCAGCGTATCTTTAAACTGTCTTTCATATGTGTAAACATAATATCGACCTTGGAAATATGTTTCATAGGTGACATACGTATTTCCTTTGGAGTCTGTCCTTACAACGCGTTCTTTAAGCGTACAATCGGCAACTTCAAACTTTACGCCCTTGTATGAACCTGTAATTAAGTCTTCGCCAGAATAGCGATCTGGTTTTTTAAAGAACGCTGGTGCATTAACTTTATTTATATCTAGTTGGCCACTTGGATTGTAAGTAAAATCAGTAAAGCGTTCGGCTAAGAGTTTATTGACGAGTGTACTTTTAAATTTGTTTCTAAACGTTTGCCTTTCTTTCCCTGCCTTTGCAAAAAATATAGAGGCAACAACTACGAAAATAATACCCGCTATTAAGAAAATTGCCAACTCTAATGCATACAACAAAATAAACATTAATACTGCAATAGCTATGAAAATATAACCTTTAGTATTTTCCCTCTTATACTTCTCATAGAGCGTTTTTCGCTCGTTTTCTAATGATACAATAT
>Ga0209075_1002084_pt1 | contig 18062 bp, 17 predicted proteins | sample Stecom2011_FD_187523 | JGI IMG/M metagenome (GOLD analysis project Ga0209075, IMG submission 187523) | Agricultural soil microbial communities from Utah to study Nitrogen management - Steer compost 2011 (SPAdes) (version 2) | ecosystem: Environmental > Terrestrial > Soil > Agricultural land...
TAAATGATATTCATTTAATATTTTTAAAGCTTCATCTGTTGTTTTATCTTTTAAAACAACTGAAATAACACTTGCAGCTGAACAACAAATTGAGCAACCACTTCCTTCATGTCTAATATCAACCAATTTATCTTCTTCCATTTTCAGTTGAACAAAAACTGTATCACCGCATGAGGGGTTATTAAGTGTTACGGTTAAATATGATGAATCATTAACTAAGCCTTTATTTTTAGGACTTTTATAGTGATCCATAATTACTTGTCTGTATAAATTATTAATTTGCATTATATCACCCAAACTGTTTGAAAAATTCAATTGCTTTTTTAATAGCAAAAATAAACATTTCTAAATCTTTCTTATTATTATATACCCCAATAGAAACTCTAAGTGTTGATACAACTTCTAAATGTTTATTAACAAGCTGGGCACAATGATGCCCTGCTCTTACATAAACATTATACTCGTCTAAAATAGATGCCGCATCATGCGGATGAATATCTTTAATGTTTAGAGTAATAATTGGTGATTCAGCAGATTTATTATAAATAATAATATCATCTATTTTAAGAAGTTCGTTTACTAAATATTCTTTTAATAATAATTCGTTTTTATAATGTTTTTCCATATCGTTATTTAAAAAGAATAAAACCGCCTCATTAAATGCGATAACTTCACCAATCACAGGTGTTCCAGCTTCAAATTTATGTGGTATATCTTTATATGTTGATATATCTTTATTTACTAAATGAGCCATTTCACCACCAAATTCAAATGGTGGTATCTTTCTTAATAAATGATCTTTACCATATAAAACACCAACCCCATTTGGACCATACATTTTATGGGCTGAAAAAGCTAGAAAATCAATATCTAAATCTTTCACATCAATTTTCATATGACTAATTGATTGTGCCGCATCTAATATTACATATGCATTATATTTTCTTACTTCTTTAACTATTTCTTTAATGGGAGTTAAAAAACCTAGTGCATTAGACACATGTGTTAATGCTACTATTTTAGTATTATTATTAATTACTTTCTTAAAGTTATCTACAGTAATTCTACCTTCATCATTTAACGGTACATAAACTAATTTAGCATTTTTAAGTCGTGCAATTTCTTGCCATGGTAGAAGTGATGAGTGGTGTTCTAACTCTGATGTAATAATTTCATCACCTTCATTTATTAAACTTGAAAGTGAAAATGCAAGTTTATTTAATGAATCAGTTGTCCCTTTAGTAAAAATTACTTCTTCAGTTTTACTATTGATAAGCTTTGCGACATTGACTCTTGTCGCTTCAAACGCCTCTGTAGCTTCGTGTGAAAGCTTATAAACACCTCGGTGGATGTTTGTGCCGTTATTAACATAATAATCTGTTAGGCGCTTTATTACACTATTTAGTTTTAGTGAAGAAGCAGCACTATCTAGATAAGTTACTTCTTTATTGTTTAAGAAGAATGGAAATTCATCTTTTATATTTTTATTCATCAAATCAAATCCTTGAGTTTACTAAGTTTACGAACTTTTCTTTTAATTCATCATTTTTAATTTCATCAATTACTGGTTTAATAAAACCATTAATAATTAATTTTTCTGCATCTTTACGAGGAATTCCTCTACTTTGTAAGTAAAAAAGCATTTCTTCATCTAATTTCCCGACGGTTGCTGCGTGTCCAGCTGCTTTAAGATCATATTCTTCTATTAATAAAATTGGATTAACTTCGATTATTGCTTCATCTGAGGTAATTATTCCTTTTAGAGTTTGAAAGACTTCAGAGTCTTTCATACCTTGTTCGATTTTTTCAATACCGTTTAAAATAACTCGCCCTCTTTTATTAGCAATTCCAACATTATTCATATTACCATATGTATTAGGAGCATTATGTCTCATATAAACATCAATTACTTGATTATGATCATCACTTGATGCCGCAATTGAATTGATATTTACACTACTCCCATCACCATTAAGTAGAACATCTAGTTTAGCTGTTAAGACATTACTTACAAGACCTGCCATTATTTCTAAATTAGCAAATCTTTCTACCATAAATTTATGATTTAATAAAGCGTCACTACTATTTAGAGCCGCAATAAGTAAGTATTTAATGTTTGAGTTTTCTTTTGCAGTGAAATTAATTTTATAATTGTTTTTTAAAGTTGAGTCATCAACAATTTCTAATAAAATATTAACATCACTATTTTTGCCAACAATGAAGTCTAACTCTTCATTGTTATCTTTAATTAAAGTTATATTAATTGGCTCTTTAATAATTGTTTTATCAGGTATGATTAACTTTTTATCAATGAGTTTAATATGATCTGAAATAGTGTTTTCCACTATTTCATGATTATTTATAACAAGTTTTAACATTAATCATTAACCTCTTCATAATCAATTCCTAATTCTTCTTTAATCCATTCATATCCGTTCGAATCAATTTTTTCAATTAGTTCTTGTCCACCTGTTAAAACAATTTTACCATCAATCATAATATGAACATGTGTTGGTTTAATATAATCTAATATTCTTTGATAGTGTGTAATTAATACACAACCAAAGTCATCACTTATCATGTTACTGACGTTTTCACCAACTATTTTTAGTGCGTCAATATCAAGTCCTGAATCGACTTCATCTAAGATCGCAAACTTTGGCTTTAGTGTTTTAAGTTGTAAGATTTCATTTCTTTTACGCTCTCCACCACTAAATCCTTCATTTAAATATCTATGTGGTAAGTCTTTACGCATTTTTAAGTCTTCAGCGTTTTTTTCATAAAACATAATGAAATCAATTAAACCCATTTCTTCTTCTTTAGTTGATTTTAATGCTTGGCGCATAAAATCACTATTAGTAACTCCTGGCACTTCTGCAGGGTATTGCATTGCTAAAAATAATCCTTCTCTAGCTCTTTCATCAACTTCTAATTCTAATAGATCAACACCATCAAGTAGTGCTTCACCTTTTGTAACTAAATAGTTTGGATGACCCATTAATGCACTAGCTAGAGTTGATTTACCTGTACCATTTGGTCCCATAATTGCATGAACTTCACCTGATTTAACAGTTAAGTTCACACCTTTTAATATTTGTTTATCTTCAATTGAAACATGAAGATTATTAATTTCTAATTTCGCCATACTTCCTCCTTAAAAACATCCTCTTAATTATATAATATAATCCCATTTTTTTCCATTTAAACGATATTAGTAAGCGGTGAAATCGATAAAGATTTCACCGCTTATTCTTATATTTTATTTTTTAAATGTTCTAATACTTCATTACCAATTAATTCATCTTTTAGTGAAAAATCAATAAATGCTCTAACATATCCAAATGGATAGCCTGTATCATATCTATTAGCATCTATTTCATAGGCATACATGCCTTCTTTTACAATCATATCATTTAATGCATCAGTTAATTGAATTTCTCCACCACTACCTAGCTTAGTATTTTCTAAGTAGTTAAATACTTTTGAACTAATAACATATCTACCTAATGCTGCAAGATTAGATCCAACTGGTTTAGTTGGTTTTCAATCATTGTTTGCATTTTAGTTAAAGTATCTATTTTTCCTTCTGGAATACAAATACCATATTTTTTAATATCTTCATCATTAACACTTTGCACACCGATAATTGTTTTTTTAACTTTATTATATTCGTTGATTAATTGCTTAATAACGGGATAATCATATATATATAAATCATCTCCTAACAATACCGCAAAAGCATCTTCTTTTATATAATCTTTTACTTGATAAATTGCATGACCTAACCCTTTTTGTTCTAGTTGGTAGACAAAAGTAATCTTAATTCTAGTCTCATCTTCAAAGTATTCTTTAATTGAATCTTTATCTTTATTAATAATAATTATAACTTCTTCCATATTACTTTCTATTAATTCTTCAATTAAATGAGCTAATATTGGTTTATTATTAATTGGTAACATTTCTTTAGGATAAACATTTGTAAAAGGTTTAAACCTAGTCCCCAGGCCTGCTGCTGGAATTACTGCTATTTTTACCACAAAATCACTCCTTTAGAATTATTACACATATTATAACATGTTTAATAATTAATCCTTTTAAAAAAAGGTTTTCTTTATATCCTTAATAATAAATGATATAATAACTTAAACAAATAATGTGAGGCGATTTAAATGAGTAATTTAAAAAAGAAGGTTAAATTATATTTATCATTAATTATTGGGCTATCCTTATTAATAGTCTTTTTTGCAATAATGCTATTTATTAATATTAATGATGGTATTTTATCATTACTATATGGAATTGGTTTTTTTGGTTTTTTTATTATTTTATTTTTAGTTAAGAATAATTATGATTACAATATGAACTTATATCGCTATCAAGAATTATTAGATAATGCTTTAGAACCTATTTCATTATCTTACAACGTATCTCAAGCGAAAGTTATGGAAAAACTAAAAGAACATGATTATAAAGTCTATACTAAAGGTGATAATTTTATATCTTTCTATAAATTAGATAAAGGTATTATCGATCATAAAAGACACCGAACTTTATATATAGCAGTAATTTTAATTAACAATAAAAAAGAATTTTCTGACCCTATTAATAACGATTATTTTGAAGCAATTGAAAAACATTTATATAAAAAAGAGAAATATTTCCAAAGAGTTTTTCATCAAATTAAGTTTGTTAGTGAGTATAACAATAAAAACATTAGTGATACTAATAAAATATTTTTTATTAACGCTAAAAGAGAATATATCGTAATTCAAAATTTATTATTTAATACTAATAATAATTCACTTTATTATTTACATAGTAATGAAAAAGCACCCAACAAATATTTTGTTCATAGTGATAATTTAATTGATGAAATGTTTGTAAAATAAATATCTCTAAAGTCTAATTATAAAATTAGACTTTTTTTATGAAAAAAAAGGCATCGATTAGATGCCTCATTAATTTGTCTTATGAACTTGGAAAGTTTCTATAATGTGCATATAGAACAACTTCTTGATCAGGATAAATTTGAATTAAATCTCCTTTAGGTTCAATTGATTCCATAAATGGATAATTAGTTTTTTCTTCTGTACTTAAATTATTATAATCCGCTTGTGATATCTCACGCCAACCTGTAAATCTACCATATTCTTCATGTCTTGGATGATGCGCTGAGTTATTTGGTTTAAAGAAGACTATTCTATCTTCGTATGTAAAACTCATTCGGTAAGAATTAATCGCTCCCTCAGCTAAAGTACCACCTTCCCAATTATAAGTAATTGTAAATTCAGATAATTGCCATTTAGCATATAATGTAATACTTTCTGTTATTACTGTTGTATTGAAATCAAATTCAGTTCCTTCTTCAAAATTAATTGTGGTATACCAACCAGCAAAATCTGATGAAGTTCTTACTGGATCTTTTGGTGCCCTCACCTTTGAATTAGATGGAACAGTCATTGATGGAATGTTATCTCCACCGTTAGTAAAGAAAACAATAATATATTCTTTTTGAGGTTCGCTTTTAGGTAGAACCGCAAGAAATAGCATTAATCCTAAGAATACTATTGCGAAAATATATTTTCTCATTTATTTTCCTCCTAACTCTTTTTTATAAATTTCAAATTCTTCATCATTAGCACTAACAAAATGCCCGGGCTTAATTTCTCTTAAAGTTGGTTTTTGCTTACTGTAATCATGTACTGATGGTGAGTATAAAATTCTTTTACGTGTTTTCTCACCTTCAGGATCTGGATTAGGTATTGCTGATAATAACGATTTAGTATATGGATGTAATGGATTTAAGAATAGTTCTTCTGAACTTGCAAGTTCAACTATTTTTCCTGAATACATAACTGCAATTCTATCACTAAAATATTTAACCACTGATAAGTCATGCGCAATAAATAAAATCGTTAAGTCTAGTTTTTCTTTTAATTCGTTTAAAAGGTTAATAACTTGCGCTTGAATAGATACGTCTAGAGAACTGATTGGTTCATCAGCAATAATAAAATCTGGATTAGCTATTAAAGCACGTGCAATCCCAATTCTTTGTCTTTGTCCTCCACTAAATTCATGTGGATATCTCGTTGAGTGATCTTTATTTAAACCAACTAAATTAAGTATTTCAAAAACTTTTTCTTCAATTAGTTTCTCGTCTTTAACACCTTGAATTTTTAATCCTTCAGAAATAATTTCACTAACAACCATTCTTGGGTTTAATGATGAAATTGGATCTTGGAAAATCATTTGCATTGAAGATAAGTAATTAATATAATTTGGTTTTGCTTTATTAATTTCTGCTACTTCTGCTTGATAATTGGCTTTTAATTGTTTTAAAGCAACTTTATCAGCGCCCGCTTCATTAGCGTTTGCTAAAAGTTCTTTATATTTAGTCTTAGCATCATTTAATAAAGCTAAACGTTTAGCTTTATTCTCAGCAGATTCCTTTAATTTGTTTTGGAGTTTTGCTTCCTTAACTAATGACTTTTTTGCTAAAACTTTTTCTTTTGTTTCTGCTTTAATTTTTTCAATTGCCTTAGTATTAACTTTGAATTTGTCTGGATTACTTAAAGCTTCTTCTTTAACTTTTTTAATATTAGATTTAAGAACATCATTAAGTTCTTTAATTTGTTCATCAATCTTTAAAACATCTTCTTTAAATGTTTCATTCAATTTAGATAATTCTAAATTAATTTTATCATTATCAAATGTAATTTCGTTTAGTTCAGCCATTTTAGCTTCGAAAGCGTCTTTTTCATTTGCAACATTTTCATTATATTTAGCTTTTAATTCTACAGTTTTTTCTTTATTAACTCTTAGTTCTTTTGCTGAATGAGTTTTACGAATTTCTTTATAATCAATGTTTGCATTTTCTGATAAATTTAAATGTTTAATAATACTTGCTCTAGCATTTTTTTCAGCAAACTCAATTTCATTTTCTCTAGTTTCGTTAATTAAACGAATTTGTTCGTCTTTCTCATATCTTGAGATAGTTGAACCTTTGATAAACTTAATTTTATCATTAGCTTTATTATTTGCTAATTTAATATTAGTTATACGATCTTTTAAAATTGTGTCTGTATTATTTAAATATAGTTCTTCGATTGCTAAGTTTAATTCGTATTTTAAATCTGACAGTCTAATCTTATGATCAAATTTAGTTTGTCTAATTAACTCTTTATGATCATTAATTTGCTTTAAAACTGCTTCTTTATCACTTATTAATTTTGCTTTTAATGCTTTTTTAGTTTGTTTTAGATTATCTTTTTCTATTTTAGCATTAGCTTTTAAATTAGCAATTGCATGTTTTAATGGTTGGTGAATCAAAATTTCTTCTCTAGCTCTTGCCTTAATTTTTCGTATGTCATATAAATGACCTTCATAGCCAGCACCAATCACGTTTCCATTGAAAGTAACTCTACCATCTGTTGGTTCATATAGTTTAATAATTGTTCTACCTGTAGTAGTTTTACCTGAACCTGATTCACCAACTAAACCAAATACTTCTCTTTTATAAATATCAAAGCTTACGCCGTCCACCGCTTTAACTAAGATTTTTTTCTTACCAGAACCAACTTTGAAATATTGTCTTAGATTTCTTACTTCTAAAACTTTTTCTGTGTAATCAACATTATTTGGTTTCATCGTTTTGGCTCCTTTGGTCGTGTTTTTTAATTATTCTTTGGACAGCTTTTGGTAACTCTACCTTTGGTGCATCTGGATGTAATAGCCATGTTGCGGCATAGTGAGTCTCTGTTACCTTAAAGTATGGTGGTTCTTTTTCTAGATCAATTTTCATAGCATATTTGTTTCTTGGTGCAAATAAATCTCCTTTTAAAACATTAGCTGAGGATTCAACCATGTTTGGAGGTGTACCAGGAATTGCTTCAAGTTTTTCTTCATTAGTATCGACATTTGGCATAGATGATAATAAAGCCCATGTATATGGATGTTTTGGATTGTAGAATATTTCGTCTACTTTACCATATTCAACGATTCTTCCAGCATACATTACCGCTACACGGTCAGCCATATTAGCAACAACCCCTAAATCGTGAGTAATAAAGATAATTGACAAATTACGTTCTACTTTAATTTTATTAATTAATTCTAATATTTGTGCTTGAATAGTAACGTCAAGTGCTGTTGTTGGCTCATCAGCAATTAAAATATCAGCATCATTAGCTAATGCAATCGCAATAACAATTCTTTGGCGCATTCCTCCTGAGAATTGGAAAGGATATTGATAATATCTTTTCTCTGCTTCAGGTATACCTACTTCTTTCATTAATTCAATTGCTCTTTGTTTAGCTTTAATTTTAGGCATTTTTAATTTTAAAATTAAAGCTTCTGTAATTTGATTACCAACTCTTGAAATTGGATTTAAGCTTGACATTGGATCTTGAAATATCATTGATATTTTTGATCCACGAATTTTGTGAAATTGTTCCTCTGGTGTAATCATTAAGTCTTTATTTTCAAACATAATTGATCCACCTTCATGAATCGCATTCCCCGCAAGTAATCCCATAATAGCTCTTGAAGTAACACTCTTACCTGAGCCTGATTCACCAACGATTGCTAGTGTTTCACCTTTATGCAAGTCAAAAGAAATACCTCTAACAGCTTTTAAGATACCTTGTTGAGTTTTAAATGAAATTTTTAAATCTTTAACTTCTAATATTTTTTCCATTATTCATCTACTCCTCTCAAGGATGGATTAAATGCATCTCTTAATCCGTTACTAAATAAGTTAAATGATAACATTAATAATGATAAATATATCGCTGGATATAATAATAAGTGGAAGTGATGCTGCATCACTTGTTGTCCGTCTGCTAATAGACGTCCAACACTTTGAACACCAGGATAGTTAATAATACCTAAGTATGAATAAGTTGATTCTGCAAAGATAAAGCTTGGTAATGATAATGAGAATGAAGTAATTAAAGTACCAATCGCATTTGGTAAAATGTGTTTAGTAATAATCCTTCTGTCACTTGCTCCATATGATCTAGCTGCTAAAACATATTCACGGTTTTTATAACGATAAACTTGTATCCTTGAAGAACTATAGGAGCTTATCCATCCTGCAAATACAAATGCAAAGATAATAACGCCAAATCCACTACCATATCTTAATAACATTAGTGTTAAGACAACCATAAATGGAATGTTAGATATTATATCTACAATTCTTTCAAAAACTATATCCAAAGTAGAACCATAATACCCTACAATAGAACCGATAGTTACACCGATAGTAATATTAATAATTGTTACTAGTAATGCTAGTAATAAGGATATTCTAGACCCCATCCAAAGCATTGTAAATAAATCATGTCCGGTTATAGTTGTACCAAACCAAAAATAAACATCATCAACATCTTGATCAAATGCATAACGATATATATCCAATTGAACACGATAATCATTACCATTTACATTCACTAAGCTAATAACCGCATTTCTTTCTAATGCTTTTTCATAATTAGCTTTTGAAATAGTGATTGTTCTAACTCCTCGTTCTCCATCAACTAAATTTGTGCCATATGCATAAATATAGCGATGATAACGGTAGTAGTCTACTTCTAAAACCATTGTTCCTGGATTTGTAGGATCATTTTCTTCAATCACTTCTAATACTATTCCTTCAGGTAATAATTCATAGTAGTCCGGATTTATCCCCGAGATAGTTTTAGAACCGTCAAATATTCCTAATTTTTCTACACCTGGAATTTTATTTGGTAAATATTGAAAATATAAAGCAAGCCCGCCATCCTCTTCTGGTAATTTATATTGTCTAAAGTATGGTCCTACTAAAGTTAACAATAAGATAACTCCAATAATATACATTGCAACAACTGATGCTTTGTTTTTCTTAAATCTTAACCATGCATCTTTATAATAACCAATGGATTCATTTTTTAAGCTTTCGTCTTTAATAACAATTTCATCATTAACAAAAACAAAATTTTCTTTTTCAAGTCTTTTAATATTTTGCATCATTGTTTTCCTGCCCCCATTCTAATTCTTGGGTCAATAACTCCATATGATAGATCGGCAACGATTGCTGCTAATAAACCAATGGATACATAAAACATATTTAACATCATAATCATAGGGTAATCAGGAATACCTTTAGGACGTTCTAAAGCTTCAATAAAAGCTCCACCAATACCTGTAATTCCAAAAGTTCGCTCAATAATTAGTGATCCACCTAACAATGAGATAAATCCGCCTAATATTGCTGGAGCAAATGGTACGAATGCATTTCTAAGTGCATGTCTAACAGTCGCTTGTCCTTTAGTTAAACCTTTAGCACGTGCTAATAACATAAATTCTGAAGTTAGAGTTTCAGTTAACTCTGCTCTAAGTGATCTCGTCCAACCAGCGATTGTTCCCACTGATAAAACAAAAATTGGTAAGATTCTTGTTAGGATAGCTCTTTTTGAGAAAAGTGGAGCTAAATTGTCTACTCTTGCGTCTGGTAATATTTTCCATTCATATACCATATAGTATTGTAAGATAACTGCTACAACAAATGATGGAACAGAAATGAAAAACATAACGCCGATTGAAATGACATGGTCTGTCATTTTATTTTTACGTAGTGCTGCAACAATTCCTAATGTTATTCCAATTGGAACTGATATTAAAAACGGAAAAATGTTGATTCTAATAGTTCTAGGTAGTCTTGAAAGAACATATTGAGCAACGGGTGCGTTGTTTTTATGGAATGATATACCAAAATCGCCATGTTTAAAAATGTTTCCTAGCCAGATAAAAAATTGTGTAAGTATTGGTTTATTAAATCCTTGACTCTCAAGCCATGCTTCATAAATTTGCGGATCTTGATCAATACCGACTTCATAAAAGTTAGGCATTAGTTTAATAAATACAAATATTAAAAATATGATTATTACAAATGTAATAAGCATTAATCCTAGCCTTTTTAAAATATAATTTCGCATAATTCTACCTCTTTTTCATTAAATTAACAACCCTATGAATAGTATTATAACATAGGGTTGTTAAATAATTAATTTATATTATAAACTTTTTTACAGTGATTTGTAAATTAAGCTTTAATGTTTGTGTATGTTAAGCCGCCCCAACCTAAGAATAAGTGGTATGCGTGTGCTAAACGTACAACGTTGTCTGAATATACTGCTGCTGAAGTTGATGAGAATAACGGTACAGCTATCATTTGTTCTAATAATGCTTTTTCTAATGCTGCTGTAATGTTTGTTAAGTCTTCTTCTTGTCCTTCATAGTCAGTTGCTAATTCACCAGTATTACTAAATAAGTTGAATAGTTCATCAAATGTTCCTGTAAATGTACCATCATCTAATGCTTGATGGAATGCTTTTTCACTATCTGTTCTGTCTGCTTCAGCTTTTGCATCAATTATATCAAATAAGTTGAAGATATCAGCAGTTACTTCTTTATCTGGAATTCCATGTCCTTTACCTACTAAGAATGAAGAGAAAGTTGGACTGAAGATATAGCCCATACCAAATGTTGCTTGGAATGTTGCTCCACTCATACCAGTAAAGATTAAGTCGAAATCTCCTGCTGCTCTTTGAGCTGATAATTCATCGTTTGATAATGCATTTAATTTTAATTCAAATTTTTCAGTTCCAAATACTTCTTCATATTGAGCTTTAACCCAGTTTGCGATTCTAGTGTTTGAACCAGCATCGTAGAAGCTATATTCAACAACTACTTTTTCACCAGCTGCATAGTCGCCAGCTGCAACTGCATCTGCATATGCTTGTTCAAATAATGCTTTAGCTTTAATTGAGTCGAATCCACCACTTTCTGGTTCTAATCCTAACTCTTCTAATTGTTGTCTAAATGTAGCACTTGAAGCGTAAGCTTGGCTTGCCCATTCTGATACTTGGTGAATGTTACTTAAGAATCCTAATGCACCTTGTGAAGGTGGTTGAACTTCGTTTGCAAATTCTTCTCTATCAGTTGCTAAGTATAGAGCTTTTCTAAAGTCAGCATATTTCATGATTGGAGTAACTTTTCCTGAAGAACCATTACTTCTATCTGTACTAATAGCTAAACGGTAGAATGAGTTACTTGGTGAAACATATAAGTTTGCGTGGTTTTGGAATTCTTCCCAGAACTCTCCACCAACACCAGCAACGTCTAAGTTACCTGCTCTAAATTCGTTAATAATTTCTGTTTGATTTGTAATTATTGGTCCATTAATTTTAGCAATTGAATAGTCCCATGCTGCGAAATAAGTTTCATTTCTTGTGAAAGTAAATGTATTTGTCGCATCATAATTATTTGCTAATGTGAATGGTCCGTATGATACTAATGGATTTTCTATTGAACCGTAGTTATTTGTTGTTCCAGCTGAATCAAATCCTGCTTCAAAGCTTGCTGGATGGACTAAATTAATAATTCCTAATGATCCAATTAAATCGTATTGTGTAACATTACTATTTAAGTAAATTTTGAATGTTAAATCGTCAATTTTTTCAAACCCAACATCTTCCCATTCAGCATTTCCGTCAAAATATGCTTTCCCATTTACTAAAGGAACATAGTCTTCATTATATAAGTAGTTAGCTCTTTCGTTGTTTAATTTTGGATTTAAATATTGTTGGAATGAATATTCAAAGACATCAACATCAATAACTGTACCGTCTGCGAATACTAAATCATCTCTTAACTCAATAATCCATTCATTATCCAATGTATTTTTTGAAGCTTCGCCATCAATAACTTGACCGAATGTACCAGCTACTGTGTTTCTTGTTCCCGCATTAACTGCATATGGGAATTCTGCTGCCATTAATAATGTTTGTTTATATGCGATTGATGGCATATCAACAGTTCCATCTGGATTTCTATCTGATTTAATCTTAGAGAAATCACCAGGGAAGTCTGCAAATCCATCTGCTATCGCTTTTTCCCAATCATAGTCACCACTAAATAGTGACGAAGTTAACAGTCCATATACGTCTGAATCTGCTGAGCCAGTTGACATTAATGGGTTTAATGTTTGAATTTCACTAAATGCACTATTATATTCACCATTAACATTTACATCATTGCCGTGTACTGTTACCCAGAACTCTCTAACTAATTGGTTTTCACCTTGAATAGCTGTTGCTAGTAATTTAACTGCAACTGTAGTATCTTGTCTTGTAACTTCACCAGTTGTTGATAAAGCTTCTGTATTACTTGATGACCAATTAATTGCTACACCACCAACAGTTGTAGGTAATGTTAAGTTAGCATAAGTTTTTCCAGGTAGATCAACTTTTCTTAAAGCATCAGTAGTGCTAATAGTAACATAAACTTTTACTATTACTTCAGCTTTATTTCCAGCAGCATCTTCTGCTTTAAATATTACTTCATAAATACCTACTTGTGTTAAGTCAACATTTGAATCATCAACCTCAACATCAACGCTAGGATCTTTGTCATCTATTGCTGTTACACCTTCTAACCAATTTGGTTTTTCAGCGTTAACTATTAGGTGGTGCTCTCTATGGCCTGAGATAACTGGTGCTGTGAAGTCACCAACTAAAACTTTAACGATCAAAGTTGTAACGTTGCCCTCTTCATCTTCTGCTCTATAGACCAAATCATATGGAGCTGCTTTTGTTAAGTCAACATTTGAATCATCAACTGTAACTTCTACATCGCCACCACGGTTATCAACAGCCGTTACACCTTCTAACCAATTTGGTTTTTCAGCGTTTAACTCTAATACCCATTCAGCTTTTGTACCTTTAATAACAGGTGCTGTTAAGTCAACAACTAAAACTTTAACGATCACAGTTGCAACGTTGCCCGCTTCATCTTCTGCTCTATAGATTAAATCATATTGAGCTGCTTTTGTTAAGTCAACATTTGAATCATCAACTGTAACTTCTACATCGCCATCACGGTTATCAACAGCCGTTACACCTTCTAACCAATTTGGTTTTTCAGCGTTTAACTCTAATACCCATTCAGTTTCTGTAGCTTGAATAACAATAACAGGTGCTTCTGTGTCTACTACTTCTAATACATTAACAGTAACAGTAAATTTCTTAACTAATTTATCTTTATTAATTGTTAATGTAGCTTCTAATTCAACTTCTGTGTCTTCCTCTGGTGGTGTAACGTTAATAGTTACTTTATTATTTGCTGTTGCACCAACGGTTAAAACATCAGTGTTTTTTGATTCCCAAGCAACAGTAGCTTCGCCAGCTTTTGCATCAACTGTAAAGTCTGCTACTACCTCACTTGGTACTGCTAATAAATCTGCTGCTTCTTGTAGTTTTTCATCATTGTTTTTACCACAAGCCACTAATAATAGTGCTGTTACAGCAACTAACATTATTGACAATATCTTTTTCATAATTTTTCTCTCCCTTTCCTAACAAATTGTTATTGTTATGATTTTACTCAAACCAGAGTCCAGAGTCAAGCAAATGCGCGTAAATTGTTCAAATTTGTCGATGAAAACGTTTTCAAATGTTGTTTCACCCCTTTTCTTTAGCTTTTTTCACCTGGAATTTCATTTAATGATATACTACATAATAGTAAAATATAATGTTTAGGGTGATTTTGTGAAAAAGTTTTTAAAAAACAAGTGGGTTAAATATACATTAATAGAATGGGCGGTAGGAATTATCTTAGTTCTTCTTCTGTTGCTCTATCAAGATAGGAGCGATCTATTGGGCTGGATTAATGGGATTACAGTTAGCGGCTTTTTATTAGTAGCTTTGGGTTGGTTATTATTTATTAACAATGAAGGTCTATTTGACATATTAATTTATGGAACTCAGTACTTCTTAAAAAGTTTAATTGGTAGAAGAATGAGCAAAAGTTATTATGAAACTGTAGTTGATAAAAAAAAGACACCAGCAGCTATATACATCACATTATGGATTAATGGTATAATATTTATTTTAATTTCACTTATCTATTATATATTTTAAAGAGCTTATAGAGAAAATCTACAAGCTCTTTTTTATTTTCAATCTATTACAATAATAATTAATCAGTTAGTATCCCTAGTATTATATTTTTAAAAGTTTTTTAATGTAATTCACCAACACTTAATTCTCTTAAATCAAAAGTTTTTACAAACTCAAAACCTTAAACATTATTAATTAAATAATCTACATTAAATCCCACTCTTTAGTGTTAAGTTTAAAAAGTTTAGCATTCTTATGTTCTTTTGTTAGTAGAATGTTTAATTCTTCTAACTCATTTAACAATTTAAAATAATATTGTTTAGTAAAATCATCATTAGTAAAATTTCTATAATTACGCCAATCAAAGTATTTATCATTTAAACGTGGAAGTGAAAGGACATTTTTTAAAACAAGTTCAGTAGATCTATTTAAAAAAACTCCGCGGCCTTTTAATTTTTCTAAAATACTATAAAAGTTGATGTAGACTTTTGAATATTTTAAAATAATACTACCCATAAATTCTAAAAAATATGTAATATCGTTTTCCATTTGTCTAGAATTTGCAATAGCACTATAATATCCATTTTTATAGACGTTATTATTAATAGCTTCGCTCACTAAAAGTAAACTTAACGTGCGAACATACTTATAGTTATACCAAAATGATAAAACTCTTGCCATTCTGCCGTTAAAATCAAAATATGGACGAAGAAAGACTAAGTAGTAATGAATTACATGAGAAGCGATTAAATGCTCTTCATAAGTTTAGGTATGAGAACATGATCAACGCCGCGATCAACAACAATTTCTGCTGAATTTACGATATTAACATCATCATGACAATAAAAATTGTTAGGTAAGAGTCTTTCACTTTCTTTGAGGCTCTTTCTTGAAATAATATTATATAGTTCATATATGTTTTCTTCTGTAATATCATTATCTTTAACATAATCATAACCTAACAACATGTTTTTAATAATAATGTCATTAACTTCTAATAAATCATCGTAATTTAAATCATTTATTTTTTCAATATGCGCTCTAGTGCTTCTAACACCTTCAATTGCTAGTGATGATTCAATTTCTGAGAAAATAAACCCATTAATTATTTCCGAATTTCTGTAATCAGAAAAATTATTCATAGAAGAGTTTCTAATTAAGTCTTGACCACCTAAAAAACCCATTGTAAACTTTGGAGCATTATAGTAAACAAGCGGGGAGTTTTTCTCACTTGTTAATAGTAGTTTTACAAACTTTTTATTGTTAGTTTTTAACTCATTGATTTCTTTTACTTCTATTTTAGAAAAACCATATTTATAAATTAATTCTGACTCTGTTGGATAATGATCTAAATCACCTCGCAAAATTAGTTTATAAATTAGTTGACAAAATGTCAAGTTTTTGTTTACAAAGTTGTTTACAACTTAGTTAGCCCTTTGTTTACAAACTATTAACAATTTTTACAAAACTACTTAAAACATAATCCCGGGCTTTATCAAAACATTTAATGATTTCATCTAATTTATCAATATCTTCATTATATTCATTTATTAGTTTTAGTTCTGTTTTATTATCTTTAGTTTGTTTAAAGTAGATTATTACTATTGAATGATAATTAGATGCTCTTTGATATTTGAATGATGGTGGAATGTTCCATGTGAATTTAAGATAATTGTTTTCTTTAAAATCAATTATCTTACAACCTTCAGACCCGCGCATTCCTTCTTCAAAACTCATACTAAAGTATATTTCAAAAGAATCATTTTTAACTAACTCTATTTTTTAATCTTCACCAAAGAACTTATTTAGACCATCATTAGTTATCCATAAGTTATAAACTTTCTTAATTGGTTCATAAACATTCCTGTCAGAAAAAATATAAACATTTATCAGTAATAACATAATGTGTTATTCGAAGCAATTAAATCTGCATAAACCATTCGTATTAAAGGGACAAATTTAAAAACGAATTAATTAACTGTATATTAATAATAATTGATGATTTTTGAAACAAAACATAATAAACAATACAAAAAACCAGCCATAATTTTGACTGGTTTTTATTACTTTTATTAATTTTAAGCTCTTTTTAAGAACTCTAAAAATAAAAGTTAATTTGTTGGCTTTGTTATGCCGTTATTTTTTTGTGGGTTACTTGGTCCATATTAATACAATAGGTACACCCCTAATAAAAATTAGCGCACCCTTATAAGTACTTTACTACACCCCTAGCAATTTCTAACGCACTCTTAAATTGATGGCTTTATTAAGCCGTTTTTATTCTTCTAAACTTTTATCTCTTTTTTCATTAGTAATATTAAAAATTATACCTATAATTAATGGAATAACAGCTGCGGCTAACAAATTTTCAACAATAGATATCGTTCCTTTCATTCTACTATAATTGATTAATTGTTGTTGTTCTATTGAAAGTTCGCTCATATAAATTAAAACATAATAAATAGAGCCTACTAAAAACATTAAAACAAATGGATACTTCATGGTCCAATGCGGGTAATGGATATCCTCAATGTTTAATAATGATATTTTAGAAATAACTGAATAAAAAGTTATTGATACACTGAAAATCAATAAAGATGGCATCAATATACTGATAGTATTAGAAAAAGTTTCTCCAGAGGCTGAATAAAATTCAATCATCTCAATTAATGTAAAATTAAAGCCAAAGATTGTATATATTATAGCAACAAATATAAGAGATAAATACATAAATGTTGTAAGCTTATGTTTTTCATTAATAGTTGTTTTATCTGTTCTAATAGTTCTTTTAAATGATGTAAATAAAGGCCAAAATAAACTAAATATTAAAAAATATCTAAAACCAGTTAAAAATCCAGATCTAACCCAGAATATTATAAACATTATTAAAGGAGATATTACTATAGCCATTAAAGCTAATCCAAAAACAAGTGCCCCTACGATAGCGCCTAATTTTTCAGGTCTTGATTTAGTTTCTTCAATATTTTTTTTAATTTTCTCTTTAAATTCATCATTAACTTTATTAAAGTCTTTTCTGGTCGCTAGACTTCCTAATAACACATATAAAAACATTAATAAATTAATAATGAATGAAATGAAAATAAGCGTTTTTAACAAATTTTA
>Ga0209075_1002085_pt1 | contig 18061 bp, 16 predicted proteins | sample Stecom2011_FD_187523 | JGI IMG/M metagenome (GOLD analysis project Ga0209075, IMG submission 187523) | Agricultural soil microbial communities from Utah to study Nitrogen management - Steer compost 2011 (SPAdes) (version 2) | ecosystem: Environmental > Terrestrial > Soil > Agricultural land...
CACACGCTACACCGACTTTATTCAACGCAGGAACACCAAAACCACAAATGTCTTCATGTTTCTTATTGACGATGAAAGATGACAGCATTTCTGGAATTTATGACACACTGAAAAGCTGTGCACAAATTTCTCAATCTGCAGGAGGAATAGGATTGGCTATTCACGATGTGAGAGCTAAAGGATCTTATATCCGTGGAACAAATGGAGAGTCCAACGGACTAATTCCTATGTTGCGTGTTTTCAACGATACAGCACGTTACGTTGATCAAGGTGGAGGAAAAAGAAAAGGTTCTTTCGCAATGTACCTCGAGCCATGGCATGCCGATGTTTTTGATTTCTTAGACATGAAGAAAAACCATGGAAAAGAGGAAAACAGAGCCCGTGATTTATTCTATGCTTTATGGATTCCAGATTTATTCATGAAACGTGTGGAAGAAAATGGAGAATGGACTTTAATGTGTCCAAACGAATGTCCAGGGCTTTCAGACACGCACAGTGAAGAATTTGAAGCGCTTTACACAAAGTACGAAGCAGAAGGAAAAGGGCGTAAAACGATTAAAGCACAAGACCTTTGGTTTAAGATTTTGGAATCTCAAATCGAGACAGGAACGCCTTATATGTTGTATAAAGATGCGGCGAATAACAAATCGAATCAGCAGAATTTAGGAACCATTAAGTCTTCTAACTTATGTACTGAAATTATAGAATACACTGCGCCAGATGAGGTAGCTGTTTGTAATTTAGCATCTCTAGCATTGCCAAAATATGTAACAGAAGATGGTTTTGATCACGATACATTGTTTGATGTTACTTATCAAGCTACAATAAACTTGAACCGCATTATTGATGGAAATTATTACCCGGTTGAAGAGGCAAGAAACTCAAATATGCGCCACCGTCCAATCGGATTGGGAGTGCAAGGATTAGCAGATGCATTTATCTTATTAAGAATGCCATTTGATTCTCCTGAAGCAAAACAATTGAACAAAGAAATCTTCGAAACGATTTACTATGCTTCAATGACGGCTTCAAAAGATTTGGCAAAAGCTGAAGGTCCATACGAATCATGGAAAGGTTCACCTATTTCAAAAGGTGTTTTCCAATTTGATATGTGGAATGTTACACCATCTGACCGATGGGAATGGGATATATTGAGAGAAGAAGTAATTAAATATGGTGTGCGTAATTCTTTATTGGTTGCGCCGATGCCAACGGCTTCTACTGCTCAAATCTTAGGAAACAACGAGTGTTTTGAACCTTATACTTCAAATGTTTACACGCGAAGAGTACTTTCAGGAGAATTCATTGTAGTCAACAAGCACTTATTGAAAGACTTAGTAAAAGAAGGGCTTTGGGACAGTACAATGCGTCAAAAACTAATGTCATCAAATGGTTCAATCCAAGCAATTCCAGAAATTCCACAACATTTAAAAGATTTATACAAAACCGCATGGGAACTTTCTCAAAAAGCAATCATTGAGTTAGCGGCAGACCGTGGAGCATATATTTGTCAGTCACAATCGTTGAATATATTCATGGAGAACGCCAACTTTGGGAAATTGACTTCAATGCATTTCTATGGCTGGAAGCAAGGACTGAAAACAGGAATGTATTACTTGAGAACTAAAGCTGCTGCTGATGCGATTAAGTTTACGGTAGACAAAAGTCTTACTTCAAATGTAACGGAAACTAATAAGCCATTAACCGCTTTGGAGTTGGAAGCGCAAGTAAATTGCTCTTTGGATGATCCAGATAATTGTGAAATGTGTAGTGGTTAATTGATAATTAAGAATTACAAATCGTTATTTCGTTAATTTTTGATCCGTATTGAATCTTAACGATTACTGAGCACGTTCGAAAGGGCGTGCTTTTTTAATTGTTGAATGTTGATTTGTTGATTGTTAACGAGCAATGCTGTTTAGAGTAGGTCAGTCTTAAATAACGGTCTCTGCTTAATTGTCAACGGTCAACGTTATTAAGAAAAGGTCACCATTAACCATTTATAATTAACCATTAAAAACTTCACAAGCTTTGTCTTAAACATTTTCTTATCAAATACTAGTGAGTCGATTTTAACTACAGAGCTTATCATTAAAAAAGTTCAGACAGTATTGTCTGGACTTTTTTGTGTTTATCACTTTATAAATTAAAACATAGGGTTTTCCCTTGACTTTAAAGGAGTCAAGGGAAAACCCTAACCCCTGATAGACATAATCCAATTAATTTTGATTTACACTAAAAAAAAATGAATTATGGTACACAAGAAAATCAATCTGTGTGTTTTATTGTTAGGCATAGGCATAACAGCAAACGCACAACATGCTACTACGGCATCTGGTGGAGACGCTTCGGGTAGCGGAGGGTCAACAGCATACAGTATTGGACAAGTTGCTTATACTACACAAACAAGTTCTACAGGAACAGTTAATCAAGGTGTTCAGCAGACTTACGCAATAACAGTGGGTGTAAAAGAGGTAGAATTATTTAATTCAATTACTGTCTTTCCCAATCCAGTAACGGATCATCTCACTTTGAAAATAGATGGCTATGCTGATGAGAAGTTAACTTACCAAGTCTTTGATATGCAAGGTAAATTAATGGAAAGTGATGAAATCACTGGAAGCGAAACGATAATTGACATGGGTCAATATTCTAAAGCAACTTATTTTATCAAGTTAATGGACAAAAACAATTTAATTCAATCATTTAAAATTATTAAAAAATAGAAGATATGAAAAGAATATTTACAATAGCAGCAGCATTATTAATGACTGCAAGCGTATGGGCACAAGCACCACAGAAAATGAGTTATCAAGCAGTAGTACGAAACGCTACCAATGATTTAGTAACATCAACAACCGTTGGGGTAAAAATTAGTATTCTTCAAGGTTCAAGTTCGGGTACTGAAGAGTATGTAGAGACACAAACTGCAATGACCAATGACAATGGCTTAGTGAGTCTGAAAATTGGTGATGGAAACGTAGTTAGTGGCGATATTTCAACGATTGATTGGGCAAATGGTCCTTACTATATTAAAACAGAAACTGATCCAACAGGTGGAACAAGTTACACAATTTCTGGCACAACAGAATTATTAAGTGTTCCTTATGCACTTCATGCTGAGACAACTGGTGAATCTAGCCCTTGGACTGAAAACGGATCAGATATTTACTATGACGACGGTGACGTATCTATTGGGAATGGTGATCTCGAAGTGGATGGCCTTGTTAGAACAAATGCGAATGATGCCAATCTTATTGGCTATTATCGATTTGGAACAACAGACGCTCGTTTGTATTATTATGAGGCAATTGATATGATGTATATAAAAGGAACATCTGAGTTTCAAGTAAATGCAAACACAATCCTTAACGATAGTGCAAAAGTGAATGGTTTGCTTGAAGTGAGTGAAAACATCCTAGCCGATGGTGAAGTAATAGCCAATGCCAATGGTAGCAATACATCGAGTTATTTTAGATTTAATAATTTAGGAGGTCCATACATGTATTACTCAACTGCTTTCCAAGATGTCTCAATTGTTAATGCACTTGCTGGATTCAGGGTTAGTGGTGATTTAAATGCCACTGGAGTGAAAAATTTTAAAATAGATCATCCTGCTGATCCAGAGAATAAATATTTGTACCATGCTGCTATTGAAAGTGATGTACCATATAACAAATACTCTGGGAATATAACCACTGATGCAAATGGTGAGGCTGTTGTAGAGCTTCCAGAATATGTTCAATTGGTAAACAAAGATTTTCGTTATAATTTAACGGTAATTGGAACTTTCGCACAGGCAATCATTGGCGAAGAAGTAAGTGATAATAAATTTATTATTCGTACCAATCAGCCAAATGTAAAAGTTAGTTGGGAACTAACTGGAGTTCGAAATGACCCTTACATGAAACAAAACCCTTACGAGGCTGAAGTTGATAAAAAAGAAGGCGAAATCGGACGTTACTTATCTCCAGAATTGTACAATCAACCAAAGGAGAAAGGACAAGATTATCAGGATCCTAAAGAAGTGGAAAAGGAGTCTATCAGAACAGATTCAAATGAAGGTGAAACTTTAAGTGAAGATGAAAATGATATTCTAGATAAGAAAGTTAAACAATAAACAAACCTGATTCTATAAACTATAAAAACCCTGTGAGTGAGAAACTCTCAGGGTTTTTTAATTCTACATGGTTTTGTGCGGGAAAATTGTCTTAATAATGAACGAACTTAGCCTGTATTATACAGAAATTGTAAAAAACTCTGTAAAGAAAATCACAAATGAGTATTATTTAAATGAGTAAAAATGATCATTACTGGTCAGTTTCAAGTTTATCATATTTAACTTTTAAAACTCTTCGATATTTCATTAAGCTCACGGCAGAATAAATTTTAAACCCCAAACACACCCAAAAGTCTCTACAATTCTTTAATTTTGGGAGTCAAACTAAAAAATACCCGAATGAGCACAACAGACGCGATAAATCAAGGAGATGTCAACTATTCAATCAATGACAACGGAATTGCAACAGTGATTTTTAATCACCCATTGAGTAATTCTTTGCCTGGTCGTGTATTGAAAAAACTTGCAGATACAATTACGGAGTTAGGTGAAAAAGAAGAAGCCAAAGTAATCGTTTTAAAATCTGAAGGAGATCGCGCGTTTTGCGCTGGAGCAAGTTTCGATGAATTGATTTCAATTAAAAATTTGGAAGTTGGGAAGAAGTTTTTTATGGGCTTTGCCAATGTGATTAACGCATGTCGTAAATGTCCAAAATTAATCATCGGTCGTGTTCAAGGAAAAACTGTTGGTGGAGGAGTAGGACTTGCTTCGGCTGTAGATTACTGTTATGCAACAAAGTTTTCTGCTGTTAAATTATCTGAATTAGCTATTGGAATTGGACCGTTTGTGGTTGGACCAGCGGTAGCTAGAAAAATCGGTGATTCTGCAATGAGTCAGTTGGCCATTAATGCAACAGAATGGGAGAGTGCTGAATGGGCAAAAGAGAAAGGTTTATATGCTGATATTTTTGACAGTATTGAAGAAATGGATGCAGCAGTAGATACTTTGGCCAATAAATTAGCAACTTCTAATCCAGAAGCGATGCGATTGCTAAAAGGGATTTTCTGGCAAGGAACTGAAAACTGGGATACATTATTACAAGAACGTGCGGCAATGAGTGGCGAACTTGTGCTTTCTGAATTTACGATCAATGCAATAAACGCATTCAAAAAGAAGTAAGCAAACATTCTTCAATATAAGGTGTTCAAAAGAACAGAGAAGGAACGCAATGCAAATTGGCTTGCAAGCGGTTAAGTTTAAGTTATGAAAAAAGCACTTTGTTTTCAGTGTAATCAATGGTCAAGTGATACAAAAGTTTGTGAACATTGTGGATATATCATTAGTCAGGAGGTAAAGGACGAAATTAAACAGAAAGAGCACGATAAGCTCCATCCACCCAAACCTCCTTCAAAGTTGCTAAAAGCATTCAATTACCTTAAAACAGCTAAAAACCCTTTTTTAAAACTGATTTACTATATATTGATGGGAATTTGGATGCTTTATGTTGGAATCGTAATGATTATAATGTATATCGCATCAGCAGCAGCAGGATAATGAAAACAATTACGCATCCACTTTTTATAGTTTTAGCCTTAACTTATGCAGTATATTATGGTTTAAAACAAACCGATTTTGTATTCCCAGTATTGGTTTCGAATTATTTGGCAGATTTACTCAGTATTTTCTTGGTCAACACCTTTACTTTATGGGGTATTCGAAAAGTAAAAAACAAGCCCAACTTAGAATTACCTCCTTATTTAGTTTTACTAAGCGTGATAATGTTCTCCGTGTTTTTTGAATTTATTTTACCTCAAAAAAGCCCTATTTATGTTTATGACCCGTGGGATATTTTGTGTTACTTCATCAGTGGAACAGCTTATGTCTTTTGGAGAAGGGGGGCAATTATGAATTGAATAATTAAATAATTACGAATTATGAATTACGAATTATGACCTTCCCTAAATAGCGTTGACCGTTAACAATTAACCATTATAAACCCCTATCGCGTTAACAATTAACCATTAAGCATTAACCATTAATAATTATTTCAACTCTTCAACCAATTCGCTCAACCTTTCAATTGTAACGTGATCCATAATTACAATTTTATTCCATTTTGGAGCATGGTGATTATCTGGGACGAGTCCATATTTCTTGGCTATTTCGGGAGTTATAAATTCACTTTTTATCGTGATAATGTTAGAGGAAGGATGACGGTAATATTTTACTTTTAATTCATCTAATCTTTCACACATCCAAGCTGTTCTTTTTTGTAGAATAAAGATTTTCTCCATCCAACCAAAAGGGCCATATTTAGATAAGATCATCCAAACAGCAATTGCGTTGGCACCTGAACGACTTCCTATTAAAGTATAGTCTTCACCTTCAACATAGCTTGCTTCTTTGGTATTTGCATAATGCATTAAGTCTTTTCTAATCACAAAAATACCTGTACCATAAGGAGCTTGAGCCATTTTATGAGCATCTAGCGTAACAGAAGATATTTTTGGATTTCTAAAATCGAGGTCATGTTCCTTCTGTGAAAAAGGGAAGTAAAAACCACCAAAAGCACCGTCAACATGGATGAAATAATCAAAACCATCTCTTTCTAGAACGGTAGAATAAAACTCAGGTTCATCAATAGAGCCAAACATTGTTGTCATCATGTTGGCAACCACCACAAATGCTTTTACTCCATTTGCTTTTTGAATATCAACAGCTGCTTGTACACTTTCTTCAGTGATAAATCGACCATTTTCTGTGACTTCAACTTTTTGAACAGGCATACTGAATACATTTCCTGCTTTGTCCATTGAATAATGATTATCCGATGAAGTGATAATACAAATCTCTTCGTTTTTTAGACCTTTCTCTTGTTTAAAATAATTGCGGTAAATCCAAATGGCTTGTAAGTTGGCCTCCGTTCCTCCTGAAGCAACATAACCATCATATTTATCATCATCTCCGTTGAGAATATCGTGTGCACAGATTTTAATTAAATCGCGTTCTATTTCCTGAGTTCCTGCGAAAAATGATTCAGAAGTTCCTAAAGTATGGCAACCGATATGGTTTGGATTCTTGATTAAAGTAGAAAGAAATGGTGCATCCTTTAAAAAGCTCGCATCTTGATTAAATACATTTTTATCTAAGTAAGAAGCTGGAATTCCCAAAATATTTTGTTCGTCGTAATTTACGTTGTTTTCCAATGCATTAAAAACGACTTCTTTTATTTCTTCCTCTGATTTTTTATCCCAAAATTGATACATTATAAATACAATTTGTTTTCCGTAAAATTACAATAAACTATAGACTTGAAGGGTAAACTAATACCTTACTTTTCAATTCTCACCCTAATATCTACTGCTGTAATTGAATTTTCGTCGGCCAATAATGGATTCAAATCTAACGCTACGATTTCAGGTGCGATATGAACCAAAGCTCCAACACGAACGATGGTATCAATAAACTTTTCTTCATCGAGTTTGGGCCTGTTGCGGTATCCGTCTATAATTGGATATCCTTTGAGAGAACGAACCATTTCTTTGACTTCGTTTTTTTCCAATGGCGCCAAAGCATTTGCCGTATCGTTTAAAAGTTCCAAGAAAATCCCACCGAATCCAAAAATGACTAAATGTCCAAATTCACCTTGTTTAACTGCGCCAGCAAACAACTCTTCACCTTGTAACATTTCTTGAATCAGCACACTTGTTACCTTTGGAATTTTAATCAACTCTTCGAAATGGGCATTCATTTCTTCTATGGAGTTAATGTTTAAACGCACGCCATTTACTTCTGTTTTGTGAACAGGACCAACGACTTTCATTACCAACGGAAACTTTACTGATTTTTGAATCGCTTTTAACTCATTGGTGTTTTTACATGTAAATTGTTGCGCATAATTAATCCCCGCAGCTTTCATTAAATCTACGGAATCGTTGGCATTTAAAAATCCATCTTTTGAAGCATTTATAATTCCTCGGATCCCTACAATATCCATTTTAGGCAATTTGATTTCGAAGTAATTGGGCTTATGCATTGCATAAACGTGAGCCAAAGCATTTCCAAGAACAACTTCATCTGAAAAGTTAACTCTGCCGTTATCTAAAAACGATTGAATCTCATCCTTGGCGTTCATTAAAGAAGGAAGAACTGGATAAATTGGATGTTTACACGTTTTCATTTTCTCTTCTAAGACATCATAGACATCTTTAACATTGAATAAACCTGGACTTCCAAAAACCACTACCATTCCATCAATTAGTGGATGCTCATCACAGAAGTCAATGATTAAGCCTAACTGTTCAGCATTTCCAGTGGCTAAAAAATCAATCGGATTATCAACAGATGAACCAGGATTGAGTTGCTTTAGAAGCTCGGCGGTTTCTTTTGGATCAAATTGCGGAATGTTTAAACCCTTAGAAGAAAGTGCATCCGTTAACATCACTGCTGATCCACCAGCATGAGTAATGATCGCAATGTTTTTACCTTTTAGTGGTTTAGTTTGGAAAACACTTGCTACGGCAATCAATTCCTCACGACTGCTGCAATAAACAACGCCTGCTTTTTTAAACAATGCACGAATAACAACATCAGAAGTTGCTAATGCTCCAGTATGTGAAGATGCTGCTCTTCCTCCAGCTTCAGAATAACCTGATTTAATCGCTGCAATTCTACACCCTTTTCTGATCAAAGATGTAGCATGTTTTAAGAATTTAAAGGGATGTTTAATTTGTTCTAAATAGAGTAGTTTCACCTTGGGACTTGTTTTCGGATCGAAATTCAAATCCATGTGTTCCAAAACTTCTTCTACTCCAATATGTGATGCGTTTCCAATAGAATAAATGTTAGAAAAACGCAAGCCGTTGAGAATTGCCGCCTCCATAAAGAAAACTGCAGTTGCTCCAGAACTAGAAATAAGCTCACACCCCAAAGGATCAAATTCTGGAATAGGCGAAGTAAAAACACCTTTATAATTTTCGTTGATTACCCCAATACAATTTGGTCCAATCAACGAAGAATCTGAGTCGTTGATGAGTTCCAACAACTCCTTTTCAAGTTGTTCCCCTTCTTCTCCCGCTTCAGAAAACCCAGCTGAATAAATGATAAAAGCCCTCGTGCCTAGTTCAATCAGTTCTCTAATAATATGAACACAAACATTTGCTGGAACAGCCAAGATGGCTAAATCAACAACGTCATCCAGTTCCTGAACATCAGTAATATGAATAACGCCGTCGATATTGACCTTTTTTTTGTTTAAAGCGTATATTTCCCCTTTAAAATTACCTTCTAAGAGATTCCTAAGTACTTTCCCTCCTGGTTTTTGCTCGTTCATAGAAGCTCCAACCACAATAATATTGCGAGGAGACAAAAGTTGTGTATTAATCATCTTATTTTATTTGTTCAAATTTTGCTTGGAAAAAGCGAAGGTATTTTGGTTCGTAGGTCATTTTTAGACCTTTTATTTTGTTTCTTCTTGCATATACCGATGCTACAGATTCTGCAATTACGTCCATATGTGCTTGCGTGTAGACTCTTCTTGGAAGTGTAAATCGAACGAGTTCTAGTTTTGGATAATAGTTTTCTCCATTTGGTTTTCTTCCCGCTGAAACAACTCCTCTTTCCATTGTTCGTACACCAGAGTCGATATAAATTTCTCCAGCCAAAGTTTGAGCAGGAAATTCATCTTGCGTTAAATGAGGTAAGAAGGCTTTCGCATCAACAAAAACACCATGACCTCCAATAGGTTTTACAATTGGAATACCGTATTCTTCCATTTTTTTACCCAAGTATTCAACTTGACCAACTCTTGCTTTTTGGTGGTGATCGCCTACACTTTCTTTAATTCCAACAGCCATTGCCTCCATGTCTCTTCCAGCCATTCCACCATAGGTATGTAAGCCTTCATAAACCACAACAAGGTTTCTTGCTTCTTCAAAAACATCCCAGTCATTGGTTCCCATAAATCCACCAATATTCACTAAAGCATCTTTTTTAGCACTCATAGTACAACCATCTGTTAGAGAACAGATTTCTTTAACGATGTCTTTTATTTTAACATTCTTATAGCCCTCTTCTCTTTGTTGGATGAAGTATGCGTTTTCCGCAACTCGGGTCATATCATGAATTACCTTGATTTTATGCTTATTGGTGTAAGCTCTTAATTCTTTTAGGTTCGCAATACTTATGGGTTGACCACCAGCCATATTTACGTTGGTCGCCATACATACATAGGGAATTTTTTCAGCACCATGCTTTTTAACCAGTACTTCTAGTTTTTTTAAGTCAATATTTCCTTTAAAAGGGAATTCATTATAAGGGTCATGTGCTTCATCAATAATAATATCAACGAATGTTCCTCCAGCTAATTCTTGATGCAAACGAGTCGTTGTAAAATACATGTTCCCAGGTACAATATCTCCTTTTTTAATCAAGATTTGAGATAAAATATTTTCAGCTCCACGTCCTTGGTGCGTCGGGATTATATATTTATAGCCATAAAAATCTTGAATTGCTTTTTCGAGTTTATAATAACTCTTACTTCCAGCATACGCTTCGTCTCCTAACATAAATGCAGACCATTGTTGATCGCTCATCGCATTTGTTCCACTATCTGTAAGTAAATCGATGTAAACGTCATCTGATTTTAAAAGAAAAGTGTTGAAACCAGCTTCTTTCAGTGCTTTAACACGTTGTGGACGAGTAGTCACTTTAAGCAACTCAACCATTTTCATTTTATAGGGTTCAGCCCATGATCTTTTATTAATTTTTGCCATTATTTTATTTATTTATTGGTTCAAAATGTGAAGTAAAATGTCTTAAGAATTGTGGTTCGTAGGTAATCTTGTATCCATTCTTTTGATTGCGCATTTCTAAAATATCATCAAAAACATCCAGCACGTAATCAATATGGCTTTGTGTATAAACTCTTCGTGGAATTGCCAAACGAACAAGTTCTTGTTCAGCAGCAATGAGTTTTCCTTGTTCATCATATTTCCCAAACATTACACTCCCAATTTCTACCGTACGGATTCCTCCTTTTATATATAAATCGACAGCCAGTGTTTGCCCTGGATATTCTTCCACAGGAATTTGATTGTATAATTTTTTGGCGTCTACGTAAACTGCATGTCCTCCGATTGGCCAAACTACAGGAACACCTTTTTCTTTTAGTTTTTCACCTAAATAAGCTGTGCTTTTTATTCTATAGTTTAAATAATCTCCATCAAAAACCTCTGTTAATCCAATGGCTAATGCTTCCATATCTCTCCCTGAAAGTCCACCATAAGTTGTGAATCCTTCTGAAATGATGAGTAAATTCTGACATTTAACAGATAATTCTTTGTCCTTTAAGGTAAGTAATCCACCCATATTAACCAGCCCATCTTTTTTAGCACTCATGATAAATGCATCTCCTAAATTGAGCATTTCTTGGGCGATTTCACGATAAGATTTGTCTGAATACGCTTCCTCACGGTGTTTAACAAAGTAGCTGTTTTCAGCAATTCGACAACCATCTATGACCATCATTAGTTGATGTTTATCACAAATTTTACGTACCGCTTTCATGTTGGCCATACTAACAGGTTGACCCCCTGATGAATTATTTGTAACAGTCATTATTACCGCAGCAATAGCTTTTGGCCCTCTTTCTTGAATGAGCTGTTCTAATCTTTCGAGATTAATATTTCCTTTAAAAGGTGCAAAAGACGCTACATCATCCGCTTCTTTACAAACGATATCAATCGCCTCTGCATTTGTATATTCAATATTTGCTCTAGTGGTATCAAAATGAGTGTTGGAAATAAAAACTTTATCTGGACCACCAATGATACTATATAAGATACGTTCGGCTGCTCGTCCTTGGTGCGTAGGAATAATGTATTCCATTCCAGTAAGTGATTTTACAACAGATTCAAGATGTTCCCAGCTTCTCGCTCCAGCGTAGCTTTCGTCACCCATCATGATGCCGCTCCACTGTTTATCACTCATTGCACCTGTTCCACTATCTGTTAACAAATCGATGAATACATCTTGAGCGCGAAGTAAGAAGGTATTGTATTTTGCTGTTTTTAAAGCTTCTTTACGGTATTCTTCTGCAGTAACTTTTAAGGGTTCAACCATTTTAATTTTAAATGGTTCCGTTAGGGTTCTCATTCTTTCACTCATTTGTAGTGCTTTTAAGTATTTTCTATATTCTATAAAACAGAATTAATGAACCAAAAGTAATTGGAGCTCTTTAATAAAGGACAAAAGCATCCAGTTTAAATAGCTTTCCTGAGAAAAATCATTTTTTATACCGCTTTTCAGTTCCAAAACATTACAATTGTCAGTAAATTCACTAATTTTGGCGGATACTTTTAAAAACAACAATAAACCTGTAAGATTAGAATGAGCATTGCTTTAAAAATTAAGGATTACGGACTTTTCACGAAGTTTAGGTTGTCATTTTCAGTGATCATTTCTGCGTTATCTGGATTTTTATTTGCAGGTGGTGGGACAGGCTTAGAAGCTTTTTACCTTTTGATGGGTGGATTGCTTGTGACTGCAGCGAGTAATGCAAGCAATCAAATTTGGGAGCGAGACTTAGATAGAAAAATGGCCCGCACCGAGAAGCGACCTCTTCCTCGTGGCGCTATGAGTCTTACTGAGGCTTATATAGTTGTAATCTTAGCTTTAATTGTTGGATCATGGATGCTTTATCAGTTGAATCTGAATGCAATGATTCTTGGTTTAATTGCCTATGTTTCTTATGCATTTATATATACGCCATTAAAGCAAGTTACTCCATGGGCTGTAATTGTTGGTGCTTTTCCTGGAGCAATTCCGCCTATGTTAGGAGCTATCGCTGTAACGAATGAATTTTCAGCAATGCCAGGCGCTTTGTTTTTTGTTCAATTTGTATGGCAGCTTCCACATTTCTGGGCAATTGCTTGGGTAGCTCATGAAGATTATCAAAAAGCAGGATTCTATTTATTGCCATCAGGATCTGGAAAATCAAAAACATCTGCTTTTAGAATTGCTTTATCTGCGTTACTATTGATTCCTTTCTCCCTGTTTCCATGGGTTTTGGATTTCGTAGGACCTTTTAGTGTTATGGGCGCTTCTATCTTAGGACTCTTGTTCTTTTTATATGCCTATAAACTATATCTAACCTTAGATGATAAAGACGCAAGAAAATTAATGTTTGCTTCGTTCATTTATTTACCTTTGATCCAGTTTGTGTATGTCATTGATAAATATTTCTTTTTTACAAATTAATAAGGGAGCACAATAAATTATAAAGTCATGAAGAAAAACTTTGACGATTCGTACCCAGTTGAAATTCAAGCAAAAGTTAAGAAAAACTTAGTTTGGATTGTAATAATGAGTATCTGTATGATGTTTGCTGGATTTACTTCCGCATATATTGTTTCGATGGGGGATAGTTTTTGGGTGAAAGTGGATATCCCTCAGGCATTCTTTGTAAGTACTGCACTTATTGTCTTAAGCAGTATTGTCTTGGTTTTTGCAAACAAGTCAGCAAAATCAGGGAATATTTCCCGTGCACGTATGCTAATTGTGGCCACTTTATTATTGGGAATTGGTTTTGGAACATTTCAGTTTCTAGGTTATAAATCACTTGTGAAAAGTGGGGCACACTGGGTTACTCATATTATTGTTGATGACGGTCGCTACGGAGATTATTATGAAATCAAAAAAGGAGGAGAATACTTAACTGTTGAAAACAATCAATATTATTTCAAGGGAGAACAGATTCAAGGAGAAGATAAAAAGCAATTCCAAAAATTCGCAGAGCAATTTAATGTTCCACTTCTTAAAGATTTAAAGGGAAAAAATATTAAATATGATGAGTTTACTTTGTTATACAAAAGTGAGCCTCTGAGTTTTATTGATGGTGAATTTATTCGTCCGAATGGCGAACGATTAGAAGAATTGGACTTCCTAAGATTGCGTCAGTTAGCACAAAACATTAAAGACGACAGAGTAGATTTCTTTATGCAAGGAGAGATGGGGAAAGATTTCAAACTTTATTATAATGGAAATGAGCTCAATTACAAAGAGCGAACTTTAATGTATAAAGGAAAACCACTCAGCGCAAACCTTCAAAATAAGTTATTGCGAGGAAATTCTGATATGAGTACGGCTTATTTTTATGTAATTACTATCTTACACTTATTGCATGTTGTTGCAGGATTAATAATGCTAATTGTGATGTCAGTGCGCTCATACTCAGCTGAAAACGAATATAAAATGGCCATATCTTTAAGTGCGGGCTCTATCTTTTGGCACTTTTTAGGTGTATTATGGTTATATTTATTACTATTTTTACTTTTTATTCATTAAATTCGCACAAAACAATACTAAAATGTCAGGACACGCTTCTAAAGAGATGAGAGCTAATGTCGGATGGGACGGAAAAGGTTCCCCGTTTAGCATAGGTTACGGTAAAATAATGATGTGGTTTTTCCTTGTTTCGGATGCATTAACATTCGGAGGATTTCTAGTAGCCTTTGGTTTAACCAGGTACTCTTATGGAGGAGCTTGGCCAATTGGTGAAGAAACATTCGATGCTTTACCATTTTTAAGTGGCAGTTTTCCTCTTGCCTATGTCGCATTGATGACTTTTATCCTAATCATTAGTTCTGTAACTATTGTATTAGGTGTAGAAGCAGGGCATAGAATGGATAGAAAAGGAGTAACTAAATGGTTGTTTGCCACAATTGTTGGGGGACTTATATTTGTAGGCTCACAAGCTTGGGAGTGGTCACACTTCATTCATGGAACGAAATTCGGCCGTGTTGAAATAAGTGATGGATCAACCGCAACAGTAAAAGGAAAGTTTGGAGAAATTCAAAGTTTCGAAATTGTTCGTCCTGGTTCGCATTATGAAGGTGTCGGTGAGAAAATCACAAACGCCAACATTACAGCTGAAGATGGTGATTTAATGCACGCATTTCAACATGCTGCAGCAAAAAGAAAGCTATCGGGTACAGCTGGTGCTATGATGATTACACTTCATGATGGAACAGTTGCGAAAGTTAATAAAGCAGCAGATCAAGATCTTCAATTACTTATAAAAGTGCCTGGAAGAGATCATGCAGTTTCTTCAGCAGCTGATGAAAGCACAAGAATTCATGAGGCTGATGGATCAGTATCCTTATATTACGAAGCACTTTCTAAAGGAAATGTAGTTTATGGAGCAAATCTTCATGAAAATGAATATGGACCACAAACGTATGGACACTTTTTCTTCTTCGTAACTGGTTTCCACGGTTTCCACGTTTCAATAGGAATTATTTTGATGATTATTGTTTTCATTAACGTATTGAAAGGAACTTACGAAAAAAGAGGACATTACGAAATGGTTGAGAAAGTAGGACTGTATTGGCACTTTGTCGATTTAGTATGGGTGTTTGTATTTACATTCTTCTACTTAATATAAATTAGAAAAGTAAACAAAGTATTCATTTGTATATATAATATATCATGGAAGAAAGAGATGACATTATAGAGTATTCTTTGTATAACCACCACGATGAAGCGGAAGGTAAAAAACAAAGAAAAAAGATTTGGAAGGTTACACTTATCCTTTCTATTGTAACTGCTGTTGAAGTTCTTTTTGGCGCAATGGTGAAGCAAGGGAGCGATATGTGGCTAACTGTTAAAGTGCTGTTTATTTTACTTACAGTTGTTAAAGCTGCATATATCGTTTTGGTATTTATGCACCTAGGCGATGAAAAGAAGATTTTCAAATGGATTGTACTTCTTCCTTATCTTATTTTCATGGTTTACCTTATTTTTATTGGGTTAACTGAAGGTGCTGCGTTATATCCTAGAATGTAACAACTTATATAGAAACTAGTAGGTTTGGAAAATAAAAAGAAAAAAGGGGGTTTTTGGAAGCCCCTTCTCATGATCTTTGTGGTTTTTGGACCGGCAACTTTTTTAATCCTCATTACGATGGGGAAGTGTGAGCATAACTTTCAAGAATTACCCATTTATAGTGAAATGCCACAATACGAATTTATTGGGGCAGATGGTAAAGTCATAAACAATAAAACACAAGAAGGGAAGATTACACTTTTTACAACACTCCAAACTTCTTGTCCACAGAACTGTGCGATAGACATCTTTAAATTCAATCTTTCAATTTATCAAGATTATAGAAAGAATCAAAAGAGTCTCGGACATGTTAAAATAATCTCAATCGTTACAGATAGAGAAGGAAATCCTGTTGATAATCTCGATGAAATATTATTTACAATGAATGATATGATTGAAGGATATGATTCTTCAATCTGGAATCTAGCAACTGGTGACCCAAAACAAATTTACGATATTGAAAACAACGGTGTGAATCTTTACTCCACAGTTTCAGATAGTGCTTTTGCAGGGAAATCTTTTCTTGAAACAATGCTTATTGTAGATAAACAAAATCAATTGCGACTTGTTAGAAGAGGTAATCAAGAAGGATTAATTCGTGATTTCAAACAACATGTTTCACTTTTAGACAAGCAGTATGATAAAGAAAGAAGAACACAAAAACTCGAAGCTAAAGAAAACTAGTTTTTCTTTTCTTGCTTTTACTATTTTACTATCCGTTTCTTTAAATAGTTGTTCTAATCAAATCGATAAACAAAAAGAGGTAAACTTACCTTTCTTAGGTCATCACGACATCGTTTATCAGGCTACTGAAGATTATAATGTTGGAGATACTGTTTTTCATACTGTTCCAAGTTGGGAATACTTAACGCACGATTCTGAAGTTCTAAAATCCTCAGATATAGAAAATAAAATATGGATTGCTGATTTCTTTTTCTCTTATTGCCCTACGATTTGTCCTCCCATGACTAAAGCTATGCGTAGTGTTTCTGATTCTTTAAGTGATTACAATAAAGATTTAGCTATTCTTTCGTTTACTATCGATCCAGATAGAGATACTCCTGCGCGTTTACGTTTATATCGAGAGCGACATGAGATTCAAGCTGATAATTGGTATTTTCTTACTGGTGATGAAACAGAAACACATGCTTTGGGTATAGATGGATTTCAACTTTTTGCTAACGCTGACGAACAAGCTCCTGGTGGTTTTGCACACAGTTCAAACTTTGTTTTGATCGATAAAAATCAGCATATTCGTGGAGTTTATGATGGTTTAGAACCAGAAAGTCGTAAACAACTTCTTATTGATGCAAAAAAACTTCTCGATGCAAAATAATGTCAAAACTCCAGCGCAGATCAAGTCATTCAAAAGACTTATTCTCGCACTTTCAATTGTAATTCCACTTTCAGTAGCATTGCTCTTTGAAATTAAAGTTGAAGGCCTTGATTTTTCATTTTTACCACCAATTTACGCTACAATTAACGGAATCACAGCGGTATTGCTGGTAAGCGCAGTGATTGCAATTAAAAGCAAGAAGATTAAGCTTCACCAGAACTTAATGAAAACAGCCTTACTTTGTTCTTTGTTATTCTTAACGCTCTATGTTTTGTACCATATTTCTTCACACAGTACACCTTATGGTGGAGCGTTTCCAGGTATTTATTACACAATCCTGATTTCGCACATCATTTTGAGTATTGGAGTAGTGCCCTTGGTACTTTTTTCATACTTCTATGCTTGGCAAGGAGATTTTGAAAGACACAAAAAATGGACGCGATTCTCATTCCCCATTTGGTTGTATGTTGCAGTAACAGGAGTTGCAGTCTATTTGTTGATTGCGCCTTATTATGGGTAGGATTTTGTGTTTGTTGTATTGCTTTATCTTCAACCACGCCATACAATAACTTCACTGACTTTTCCATTTTTAAATTTCAAAGTCAAAGAACCCGTATCTATCCCAAATCTTGCCATTCCTAAAAAATAGATGTATTCTGATTTAACTTTAAAACTTTCTCTAGGCTCACCCAATAAGTTGACTACTTCTGATTGAGTCATTCCAACAAGGCCATAATTAAGTATCAAATCATTTCTCATGTCCCAACGATTATTTATTGTTG
>Ga0209075_1002087_pt1 | contig 18057 bp, 22 predicted proteins | sample Stecom2011_FD_187523 | JGI IMG/M metagenome (GOLD analysis project Ga0209075, IMG submission 187523) | Agricultural soil microbial communities from Utah to study Nitrogen management - Steer compost 2011 (SPAdes) (version 2) | ecosystem: Environmental > Terrestrial > Soil > Agricultural land...
ATCAAGTGAGGCTCTGACATGCTGACTGTAAACAAGAAGGACCTCGCTGTTAACGCAGTGATGGCCCGGCAGTACGCCGAGATCGGCGACTTCCGATTCAACGCCAACGCCCGCAACCAGATGATGGTTAACGGGCTGGTGGGCTCCGCCGCCAACGCTGCCGAGATGGACCCGCGCCTGTGGGCCGAGATCGACAGCCAGACCCGACAGCTGATGCTGCCCAACGGTGGCGTATCCCGCCTGCTGACCGACCTCATGCCGCTGGCTCGCTCGGTGCATGTAGGCGTGCTGGCGACCATGTACCGCCGCTATAACGGCGAGTTCGAGGCGCAGACCAGCCTGGACGGCCAGCATCGCAAGCCGATGGATAGCGGTTCCTATGACTACGACGGCACCCTGGTACTGGTTCACTCCTCGCAGTTCGGCATCCAGTGGCGTGAGCTGGAAGGTCAGCGTCGCATCGGCTTCGACCAGATCGCAGACGACCAGGCTACCAGCGTCCGCGCTGTCCGCCGTCAGATCGTGCGCACGTTCCTCGATGGTAGCGATATCACCTACAAGGGCGTAGGCGCTGCCGGTATCCGCACCAGCAGCAACGTGCAGGGCATCGATCTGGGTGCTGCCGGTCTGAACTTCGACTTCACCGACGACACTGAAACCTATGACGACGTTCGCGCCGCATTCGTCGCCGTCCTGAACTCGCTGGCTGATGCCGAGGGTGATGTGACCGTGTACGTCTCGCCGCAAATCTGGGCCAACTTCCAGCGTACCGGCGTGACTGCCGGCAACCTGCAAACCTTCGGCCAGGTTCTGGAGCTGATCCCCGGCGTTGACAAGATCGAGCGACTGGCAGAGCTGTCCGGCAACGAGATGATTGGCATGATCCGCCAGACCGAGTACATCCGCCCGGTTGTTGGCATGCCGATCAACACTGTCCCCATGGAGCGCAAGACCCCCATGGATGACTACCAGTACCTGACCTGGACTGCCACTGGCCTTGAGATCCGCGCTGATGCGGAAGGTCGGTCTGGTGTGTTCTACGCTGCGGAGGCTTGAGCATGGCTAAGTACGAAGTGACTGGCAACATCCTCGGCGTCAAGCGCGGCTCGGTTGTAGAGTTCGAGGGCTACGTGCCGCGCCCCTACGCTGGCCGGGTACGCAAGCTGCCGGACAACCTGCAAGCCAAGCCGGTCGGCAAGGCAGCGCAGGACACCCAAAGCAAGAAGTAACACCCCGCCCCGGTTCGCCGGGGCACTCATTCTGCAACGAGGCACCGCATGCTGACAGTGGACGAAGTGATGGAATATCTGACCCAGCTGGGTCTATCGCTCCCCGCCGCCATGGTTGAATGCCTCGTTGCCCAAGTGAACGCGCTGGAGGCCTGCCTTGTAGGGGCGGGCCTTCTGCCGTGCACCATCCGCCTCGCACTAATGCAGGCCGTGGCTGTACTGGCTATCGGCACGGGTGCGCGCAGGCTGTCGAGCCACACCGCGCCATCTGGTGCGTCGCAGTCTTTCACCTACGGCACGCTTGCCGAGCAAGGCCAGATGCTGCGCAACAGCATCAGGGCGCTGGGGGCGTGGGGCTGCCTTGGCCCCATCCTGCCAGCAACCGGCGGCAATGCCGCGCTGATGATCGGGCTTGGCACCCGGAGGCGCTGCTGATGAGTAGCGCAGCTGGCTGGGCCAACCGCAACACGGCGACCGTCACCCCGTTTACTGGCTTCGACCAGTTCACGCAGGCTGAGACGTGGGGCACGCCATACACCATCGCCTGCACATGGACAGGCCAGAGCGAGACGGTCAACGTGACCGCTGCGAACGGCAGCATGCAGGAATATCAGGCCAAGAACATCATCTGGACAGAAGATCCTCGCCCCAACCGTGGTGACCGAATCCAGCTGAACGCTCACGGGCAGGCCGCACAGCAGCCGCAGATCATCATGGACGTGACCGAGTGGGATGCCTCGCCTCTGGGCGAGCCTGACCGCCCCGACTTCAGGCTGGTGGTCTGATATGCCCGTGCGCGGACTGGAGCAGACCCGGCGCAACCTCAAGCGCCTGACCGATCGTATCAGTGGCAGTATGACCGAGAAGGCGCTGACCGAGGTGCTAATCATCGGTGAGGGTTATGCGGCCAGCCTGACCCCTATGGATACCGGCAACCTACTGCAATCCATGTACCGGGAAATCAAGCCGGTGGGCAAGGGATTCAGGGCGCGCCTTGGCTTCACCGCCAACTACGCCGCCGCTGTGCATGCCATGCCCGGCAAACTCAAGGGCCAACCACGCGACCCGAACGACCCGAGCCGAGGCGACTTCTGGGACCCGGACGCTGAGCCGGAGTTCCTGACCAAGGCGTTCGAGCGCGATGGCCGGGCCGACATTGACGCCACGTTCAAGCGGTACATGAAATTATGAGCATCGCCACCTTTGCCGAATGGTTCCAGAGCTTGCCGGGTTCCGGTGATTACATGCTGGCCCGTGGGCAGTTCGTGGACAGCACCGGCGTAGCAGGGCAGCGTGTCGCCATCATCCAGCAGCAGGGCGGGCGCCGCCCGGTTGGCCGCGTTCAGTTCCCACAGATACGCCTGACACTGATGGGCAGGCGCGACCAGCGGGGCGATGCGCTCCCGGTAGAGGTGTTCGCGGAGTCTGTTGTGCAGGCGGCGATTGAGACAGGAGGCCTTGACCAGTGTATTATTCACTTGACGCCCCTCGGCAGCATAATGGGGCCGTACTACACTGCCGAGAACCGCGTAGTGTATGGGCTGAACTTTGAACTGATCCGATGATAGGAGGCCGTCATGGCTTGTAAACTCCCCGGCTATGCCGGTCGCATGGTACTACTGGAATACTTCCTGGCCTGTGGTGACGTAGATCCCACCGGCCCTGACGTGGCATGGGCGCCTATCGGGCCGATGACCACCAAATCCTTCAACCTGACCTGGGAAACCAGCGACGTATCCACCGACCAGACTGTCGGCAACCTGATGGAAAACATCGCAACCTGGCAGAGCTTGGAAATCAGCGGAAGCGGTATCGCCACCCCGCAGGACGGCACTCGTTCGAACCTGACCGCGCTGACCAAGCACATCGCCAACCCCGGCCCGGAATTCAGCCATCAGCCGGTCATGTGGTTGCGTATGACCTTCCCCGACGTGACGTTCATCGCATACATGATCGCCACTACCATCAGCCGCGACGCGCCGTCCGGCGAGCCTGTGACCTATGAGTTCAGCGCCACCGCCACCGGCTCCGACTTCGGTCTGATCGTGCAGGACACCCCGGACCCGAGCGCGCCGGACGCCACCAGCATCACTGTCACCCCGGCAGGCCCGCTGGCGCTTGAGGTAGGCGACACCGAGCAGCTGTCCGCAGTGGTGGCTCCGGCTGGCGCGTCGCAGGTCGTGCACTATTCGTCCGACGACGATCAGGTGGCGACTGTCAGCACGACCGGCCTGGTGACTGCTGTTGCGGATGGCACTGCTACAATCACCGTCACCAGCGTATCGACTCCGGCGGTCAGCGCTACTGTCAGCGTGACCGTGACAGAGCCGTAAGCGGTAGCGGTATGAGAAGGGGCCATGGAGGCCCCTTTTTTATGCCCGCCAGCACCGCCAATGCTACAATCCCCACAAACCACGGAGCCGCCACATGACCGCAAACCACGCCATCGGAGAGGTCGGCATCAGCTATCAGGGCGCTGATGTGATCTTCCGCCCGTCCCTGCTCGCCATCAGCCGGCTCGGTAGTCCCGCCGACATCATCGGCTATTTTGTCGAGCTACAGGAGCGCCCCCGCACACGCACACAGGCGCGCCGCCAGTTTCGTGCAGCTCTGCATGTCCTGAGCTGCTGCGCTGACGATCAGGAGCCGCTGGACGCCCTGCTGGGTGGCTACAGTGAGCGCATGCACTATCAGCCAGGCGTGATGCCGTTGGACGATATCGTGACCCTTGCCAGGCACCTGATCCTGCATGGCGTGGCTGGGGTATCGCCCAAAGGTGACGAGCCCTTGATCAAGGGCGAACCCATGCGCGAGTTCGACGCGGCCAAGTTTGCCGCCATGGCCATCGCGCACCTGGGTATGTCCGAGGCAGACGCATGGAGCCAAACCATGACTGGCCTGCTGGCGGCGCTGCGCAGCAAATTCCCGCCGGACAAGTCCGACGCTGCGTCGATAACCGAAAAACAGTACACTGACAGCATGGGCTGGCTGGCGAAGGTGAACGCGATGCGGGACAAAAAACATGGCTGAATCTGTAGGCACGATTTATTACGACGTAGACGCGAACCTGGACCCCCTGCTGGGGAAGATGCGGCAGGCTGAGGACGCGCTGGGTGGTCTCGGCAAAGGAATGGGCAAGGTCGATGGCAGCGCCCGCCAGATGCAGCAGGAATTCGACAAGACCGAGCGCAGCGCCAACAGGCTGGGCGGCGAACTCAACGGGCTGACGCGGGTAATTCGTGGCGTTGTGGCAGCCATGGCGTTGCGCGAAGCAGCGCAATGGGTGCAGCAGTACCAGACCATGGCCGAGCGGGTAAGGATGGCCACCGAGTCGCTGGACGAGTTCGAGATGGTGCAGCGTCGACTGCAGGCCACCGCCGACGGCACCTACCGGGCGCTGTCCGAGGCCCAGGAGTTGTACATCCGCACAGCGGACAGCCTGCGCGCCATGGGGTACGAGACCGCGCAAGCGCTGGACGTTACCGACTCCATGTCTTACGCGTTCGTCACCAACGCGACCAGCGCTGACCGGGCTGCTGCTGCCACGTCGGCCTTTTCCAAATCCATGAATACAGGAAAGGTGGCCGCGGACCAATGGGAAACCATCACCAGCGCCATTCCGTCAGTAATCAATGACATCGCCGCCGCCAGCAACCGCACGGCTGCCGAGGTGCGCGCACTGGGCGCGGCGGGTAAGCTGACTGCCCGGGATCTTAGCGAGGGCTTGCGCAAGTCGCTGGAGGAGAATAGAGCCGCCGCCGACGGCATGGCCACTGACTTAGTTGACGCCAGTGTCCGGGTACGCAACGCCATTACCGTAACCCTTGTCGCGATGGAAGAGCAGACCGGCGCGATTCAGGCGGTCACAGACGGCATCATAATGGCGGCAGAGGCGCTACTGTCGTTCGGGCAGGACGCCGAGAAGATGGAGGCGTTTCTGGATGCGGTGACAGTTGCGGCAACTGCAACGGCGGCTGTGATTGCAGGGCGGCTTCTGACTGCGCTGGGTGCCAGCAGCGCAGCGATGTATCAGAACACCATTGGCGCACGAGCGAAGGCTGCCGCAGAACTACAGGCGGCACAAGCGGCAGCTGCACTGGCAGCGCAGAACCTGATACAGGCGCAGACCGCAGAGCGTGCCGCGCGCGGGCTGTCTACCCATGCCGCTGCTGCTGCTAGCCTGAAGGTGGCCGAAGATGCCGCAACCGCAGCCACTACCAGGCTGACTGCCGCTCAATCAGCGATGACCGGGGCTTTCAGCGTAGCCACAGCGGCAGCCAACGGGCTCCGCATGGCGCTGTCCTTCCTTGGGGGACCCGTCGGCGTGGTGCTGCTGGTCGCGGCTGCGTTTCTGACCCTTGGGCGCAACGCCGCTATCGCCGAATCTGATATGCGGAAGCTGTCCGACGCCATAGAAACGGTGGGCACGAAAACGCTAGAACTGCGTAGGATCCAGCTGGAAAAGGCGATCGAGGAGCAGAGCAAAAAAGTCCAGGACGCTGAACGGGTGTGGCGGACAGCCGCCCGCCAGATCGACCTCACCTCGAAAGCGCAGGAAAACAAGGCCGAGATAGATGCCATCGGGGCCGCCCGCGTGGAGGCTCTGACCGAGGAGGAAACCAAGTATCGGGATGCGCTCGCGGCGGTCAACCGGGAGTTGGCGCGGCGCGAATCTGGAGCGGACGTTGGTCCGCAAACCCCGCCAGGCTGGACCCCGCCCGGCCAGACAGGCGGCACATCCACCGAGCTATCCGAGTTCCAGAAGCTGGAGCAGTCGCTAAAGAACCAGATCGCACTCGCCAAACGCACAGGTCTGGCCCGCGCCGAGCTGGCTGCGCTGCAACGGCTGGGGGCGGACGCCACCGACGAGGAGCGGGCACGCATCACCGAGCTGGTCGGCGAGCTGCACCAGCTGGAGGAGGCCACGAAGGCGGCAGAGAAGGCCGAGGCAGAGCGCCTAAAAAGCAGCGAGGAGGCGAGGAGGGCAGCCGAGGATAACGCAGATGTGCTGGCCGGGCTGCGCGAACAACTGTACCAGACCACGCTCAACGCAGAAGAGCTGGCGATGCGGCAGGCAGAGCTGGCACTCAACAGCTACGCCACGCCAGACCAAGTGGCCGAGGTGCGCGCCCTCGCCGCCGAACTCTATGCCGCCCAGCAAGCCGCCGCCGAACTAGAGCGACGCCGCAGCGCGTTCGGTACGGACGTGGCTGGGGCTATCCGTGGACAGGTATCGCCCCTGTCTGGTGGCAGGTTCGACGATCAGCAGGCACGATACGAGGCCGAGGCGCAGGCCGAACAGCAGCGCTATGCTGAGGCCATGGAACGGTTGCGGGAAGCCAAGGAGCTGGAGCTTGAAGTCAAGGGCGGATACATGGCCCTTGAGCAGCAGATGGCGCAGGAACATGCTGACCGGATGGCGCAGATCGAGCAGGCGCGCATCGACATGATGGTCAGCCAGTCCGCTGCCGCGTTCGGCCAGATGGCGTCCGACATTGAGGCGTTCGCTCAGGTGTTCGGCGCGGAAAACTCCAAGATGATGGCTATCGCCAAGGCTGCTGCTATCGCGCAGACCATCATGCAGACATACGAGGGCGCACAGAAGGCGTTCACGGCGCTGGCCGGTATTCCAGTAGTCGGCCCAGCCCTTGGCACCGCAGCAGCAGCAGCAGCCGTTGCAGGAGGCATGGCGCGGGTGGCCCAGATACGCGGCGTGAGCGGCCGCATAGCAGGTGGACCCGTACAGGCAGGCCGTGTCTACCGCGTAAACGAGAACGGCGCGCCAGAGGTCTACAGCGCCGCCAACGGGCAGCAGTACATGATCCCGAACAAGCGGGGCGAGGTGATCAGCAACCGCGATGCAACGAACGGAGCAGGCGTTGTAATCAACATCCACAACGCGCCACCCGGCACCACGGCAGAGCAATCAACCGGGCAGGATGGCGTGGATGTTATTGATGTCTGGGTTGCCGACTTCATGGCAGACGGGCGCACGGCGAGCGCCGTACAGGGCAAGTTCGGCCTGCAACCACACGGGAGGTAACCGATGTCATTACTTGCGCAGGTGTACGCACAAGGCGGAGACGTGATTCTGCACACGTTAGAGCTGACCTCGACAGCTTGGGGTGGCGAGCCCATTGTGCTGGTTCGGGATTATCAGGACCACACCATCACCACAGAGGACGGACGACAGCTGCTGGCCAGAGCGTCAGGCATGGCGATAGCCCTGCCAAAGCGGGATGCCACCGGGGCGCAGGATCTGACGTTCGCGCTCGACGGGGTGCGGCCAGAGGCAACCCGACTGGTGCGACAGGCACAGGAGGCGCAGGCCGTCGTCCATGTGGTATACCGCTGCTACCTGTACAGCGATCTGTCGGAGCCAGCCGAACCGCCTCTTTTCCTCATATCACGCCGGTATAGCGCGCAGGTGGATCATATCGAGGTGACAGCCGGACTGTTCGATCTGATCGACATGCGCTGGCCGAGAATGATGTACGACAGCAACACCGCCCCCTGTCTGGAGTTTTCGCAATGATCGAGCGGTATCTGAGCGCTCGATACAAGGACGGCGCACGAGGCGAGATTGTTGACGGGCATGTTCTGTTCGACTGCTGGGGTCTGGCCCGCGCAGCACGTGCGGACCTGTACGGGCGGCAGCTGCTGGCCAGTCGCGGTGGCGAATACCAGAACGATCCGGAGGGATTCACGGCCCGTTACCGCGAGCAGATCGCGGAGATGGTCGAGATACCAGAGCCGGTACCTGGCTGCGTGGTGGCGGTCATCCGCAGGCTGTCAGGGCACTGTACGCACGTCGGGCTAGTGGTGCATGATATCAATCGGACCGGCTTGGGGCTTCACGTCCTAGAGATAAACCCCGGCCAAAATGCTAGACTGGTCCCACTGTACCGATTCCGCGAATCCTACCAGCTGCGAGTGCTGAAATTTTATGACGATCCGGGTCTATCCCAGCCAGCTTGAAGGCGAGCCGCTCGAAACGCACGAAACAACCGAGCGAATGAGCATTGCCGAGTGGATCAGGTCCGTTGCGCCCGGCTACGATCCCGAGAAAACCGACAGGCACCCAGCCGCATGGCTAAACGGATCTCTGGTCGAGACATCCGAGTGGGAGCTGACGTTCTTCGGCCCTGATGATCGGCTCGACCTGTACATGGAAGCCAAGGGCATCGAGGTTGCGGTGGCCGCAGCCATCGGCTTGGCGCTGGTTGCGGTGGCGATGGCGATGTCGATCAAAACCGACCAGCCACGTGCGCAACGGCAGGGCACAACTCTGGAAAGTCCCGGACTGTTCGCTAACCAAGTGCGCTGGGGCGACCCCATACCCCAGATCGCCGGCTCCCCGCTGGTGCACCCGGACTATATAGCTCCGCCCCGCCGGTACTATGTGAACAAGCGCGAGCAGTGGGTTGACTCCCTGCTCTGCCTCGGGTGGGGGCACTATCAGAAGGCCCCGAACCTGGTCTTCGTGGGCGACACGCCTGCCACCACGTTAGGCGATGATCTGGAGCTACGCTTTTTCGAGCCAGGCGAGACGATCCCAGCGCCATATAATGAATGGTGGCACACTCCCGAGGAGGTCGGCTTTACGACCATGGGCGGAGCTGGCATGACGCTGGGGCTGGCCGGTAGCGCCGGGGTGCAGATACCATGGAGCAAGCTGGGGTTGTCCGTCATCGTCCCCGGGCAGGGCGAGCCGCTGACGGATCTGACGTTCGCTGGCAACTCGATTACCGGGTCAGATCCCGTCCCGTCCTCGTGGGAAACCGGCATCATGGTACGGGTCGAGGCGGCACACCCGGTCACCTTCAACGGCAACGCCATATCGTCAGAGCTGCTGGACTCGCTGGATCTGGCCACCGGTGATGATATCGAGCTGATGGGCGAGCGGGCTGGCGAGTACACCATCTCCGCCGTCCTGCCACCGGCTGGGGGCGGCCCCGGTTCTCCGGCGCGCCTGACCGGCTCGACGGCGCCCGCCCGGTACGACTTCGGCACCACCCATGCCACTCTGGTTCTGACGTTCGGCGGCCGCGATTACACCGCGCTGCTTACAACCGACGTAGCCGGACTCGCCGAGCTGGTGGCTGTGCTGAACAGCCAGCTGAACGGCTCCCCGATTCAGGCGCGGGCCGAAGGCACCGTTCTGGAGCTGTATCAGGCAGGGCCGCTGACCGGGGGCAGCATCACAGCCTCGGGCGATGTGGCGGACCTCTTGGGCACCCCGACCAGCACCGCAGGCGTTGCCGCGACCCCCGCCGTACCTGCCCGATACGTCGTGAGCGGAGCGGACTTCGGCACCGGAACCGAGGTGACCGCTGCTGGACGAGTGGGGCTTCTCTATGAGGTGCTGTCGATCAGCGGCAACACCATAACCGTCAGCCCGCCAGGCATCGACTTCTGGTCCGGGTTTCCTGCCAGCGTTTCTGGTGCCACCTCTACGGTCCAGGTGGATCGAGCGTCATTGCCGGGCGGCTGGGTAGGTCCCTTTACCGCGGTACCGCAGGGCAAGCTGGCGGATGCGTTCGAGGTCGATATATTCTTCCCGAACGGCCTCATCTACCACCGGCGCAGTGGTGGGCTGCGGCGGATGCCGGCAGAGGGTCAGATCCAGTGGCGCGAGCTGGGCACCTCCGAGTGGCAGATTGTCCCCTATCGGTTTGTAGACGCCACCCCGGACCAGATCGGGTTCACCATCCGGGTGGATCTGCCGCGCCCGATGCGGGTCGAGGTCCGTGTTGGTGCCACTCGCGCCCCCAGCACGAACCCGATGCACATCGACAAACATCAGTGGTCCGGGCTGCGGTCGCGCATCGTCGGCGCTCCCACATCCTACCCTGGCATGACACTGCTGCATGTGCGCATGCGCACCGGCGACAAAGTGTCCGGGCAGGTCGAGAACAAGATATCCGTTCGCCCCACCCGCATGCTGCCGACGCTGGACGATCCGGAAGCCATGGAGCCGACCCGCGACATAGCGCCGTTTTTCGTCTACATGATGGAGTCGGTCGGCTACGGGCGTGAACTGATCGACATGGAGCACATCCGGGCGCTGCACCAGATCTGGCACGACAGAGGCGACACGTTCGACCTGTCCGTCAACGCCAGCTCGACGCTTAAAACCGTGGCTGGCTACTGCCTGCAGGCCGGTTTCGCCGAATTGACGCTGCGGCGCGGCCTGATCAGCGCGGCGCGTGACGCCTACCGCATGGGCACCCCGCCGCGTGTGTACAGCCCGCAGGACCTCGTCACGCCACTGATTGAGACAACCGAGACGGTCATGCCGGACGATATTGACGGCGTGGATATCGAGTACAAGGATCGCATCACTGGCCGCATGATGACCGAATCCTACCGGCTGATCGGGGATCTTGGTCTGCGCGTCGAAAAGATAACCGCGCCCGGCGTGACGGGCCGGACGCAGGCGTGGAGGCTGGCAGCCCGCAGGCGACGGAAGGCCGCGTATCGCCGCACCGCCTACAAGGGGACAACCGAGCTGGCGGCCATGAACTCGTTCTATATGGATTACGTCGGTCTTCAGGACGGCATACCTGAATGGGGCCAGTCCGCCTTCGTAATCGACCATGACGGCTTGGTGCTGACTCTATCCGAGACCATTCAGCCGGTCGGCGGCGATCCTGTCGTGATGATCCGCAGGCCGGATGGCACCGCCAGCCCGCCGATCCCCGCGACGATCAACGGGCGCACCGTGACCCTTGCCGCCATGCCGCCTGATGTGACGGTAACGAACGACCCCAACGCGCCGACTGTGGTGTATATTGGTCGCAGGACTCAGGTGGTGCATGAGGCGCTGATAACCGAGGTGAGGCCAAGCGGCGAGGCGCGGGTTGAGTTTCAGGCGGTTAATATGGATAACCGCGTGTACCTTGAAGATGACATGGGGCCGGATCAGGTGATTCTGACTAGCCTGCCGTACATGCTGCGTTTCCGTGATGGCGCTGAGGTTTCCGGTATCGCGTTCCCGCCATCCGAGCTTCGTCCTTTGGTTCGGGCTATGGAATATTCCCCGGATGCGGCGGCGGCGACCATATCGTTCCCCGAAGCCACGCTGCGAGCCCCTTTGCAGTTGTACACGCAGGTTGAAGCGGCGGCGGCGACCATATCGTTCCCCGAGGCTGCGCTACGTGCCCCTTTGCAGTTGTATACGCAGGTTGAAGCGGCAGCAGCGACTATATCGTTCCCCGAAGCCGATCTTCGGTTGGCGTTGATCAAGGTAGGCCATCACGATGCGGCCACCGCAACTATATCTTTCCCGGAGGCAACACTATATGACCCCAATTGACTTGAAAGTTCGTACCAGCGGGCGCTATAAATTCCGAATCGTCAACAAGTTTACGGGAAGGGAACGGCATATTGATGCCAAAGCGGACAACCTACTGCTGGTTTCCTTTTTCCAGCACGCCGTTTCCAATCGCACCCAGAATCAAGGGTGGCTAGCGAGCATGGTTGTTGGGTCCGGCACCACCCCGCCGAGCGTTTCCGACACAGGCCTGGCCAACTTCGTGGCGGGGACTGCAACCTCTCAGGGTCCCGCGCTCCCCAACGTAGTCAACGCAACCGTCTCTCCCCGGTATGTGACCCGCCACTTGGTTAAGCGGTTTAATGGGACCTCAATAGCAGGGGTTCCCCTTAGTGAGGTGGGCTTGGCCATCACAACCTCAGCTGCACAAACCCCTAATGCTTCCACCCCGCTGGCGTCCCGTGCGCTGATAACAGACAGCGCCGGCAATCCCACCTCCATAACCGTTCTGGCAGATGAATTTCTGGATGTAACCTACGAGCTGACAACCTATGCCATGGATGGGGTGACTGGGTCGTTTGACATCAACATTGAAGGTGTCGTGGAGACATTCAATTACGAGATTCGTCCGGAGTCGATGAATTCGACCTCGGCTTGGTCCAGCTCAACCACATCCAGCGGCAACACGTATCTTTCGGCAAAGTCTTACCCAGGGGCCAGCAACGTGGACGCCTATTCCTCGTATGTGAGCGCTGCAGACACGTTCACCGATCCGGTCACAAACGCCACTCCGCCTGATTGGAACTTGTCCAACAGCCGCTTCACTTCTTACAAGCAGCTCCCGATTTGGGACGGCGGTGCTATGTCGGCAACAGGAATATTGACACTTCCGTTGAACAATGGGAACTACCCCGGAGGCTTCAACAGCATCGTGTTGAACTTCGGGTTCAGCTCCCCCGTAGGGAACATGGTGCTGGGCGTACATCGAATGCTTCTGGACAAGCCTGTGCCCAAGACCTCTGACCACGTTTTCGATTTTCCCGTCACACTTTCCTTGGCGAACACAACGCCGCCGGGGGTTTGAGTATGGCGCTGCCCGAAAACCGCCTATCATCCGAACCCGTGCCGGGGTATTTCCTCGGCGCTCGGGCGCAGGTGTTCCCGGACTACATCGACTACATGGACGGCGGCGTCGCGCTCAACGACCCGTCTCTGGGCCTCAACTACCAAACATGGACGGCTGAGATAGTTGAGGACATCGTCGAGGACCGGATCATGCTGTCCGCCCCGACATTCCCCGCGCAGGCAATCTACACCGGCGACGACATAACCGAGGTGTCTCTCGCGTTCGACCAGAACATGCAGCCCGCCGTGGCGTTCGTCGAGGCGGGCGTCGCCAAGCTGCTGTGGTATGACTCGACCGTTTCCGGCATGGTGGTGACGGCACTCCCCGGCAACGTGTCGCACCCCAGGGTGGCGCTGGACGACACGCGGCAGTTCAACTTGGCGAACTCTGATATCATTCTGGCCTACATCAAGGACGGCGCGCTATGCTACCGGCAGCAGCGCGACCGCTACCAGGTGGAGCGCCAACTTAGCTCAGGCCCATGGATCGCGCTGGTGCGCATCGGCATGGGGTCGGGTTATCGTTTCCAATTTCAAGTGGTGGCACCATGACTCCTATCTGGCCTGACGAACTACCCGCGCCGCTGATCGGCACGCAATACAACCCCATCGACCCGCAGGTCAGGACGCCAATGCAGTCGGGGCGCGTGTTCGTTCGGCGTAACTTCACAGCAGTGCCGGTAGCGTTCCCTGTCCGCTGGGCCATGAGGTCTGACGCGCAGGCCGCGCTGTTCGAGGAGTTCTACCGCGTGGACTTGGAGGACGGCTCCCTGTGGTTTGAAATGCCGCTGCTGCTGCCGCAGGGTCGGGGTCCGTGGCTGGTGCAGTTCCAAGGCATCTACACAGGGCCGCGCCTACTGACGCCGCCGGGCGGCTCGAGAGTGTGGGAGTACAGCGCAGACCTGCTGCTGTTCTTGAGGCCGGGCGAGCAGATGCCTGTGGATCGCAATGTTTACCGCGTTACCGAATCGGGCGCGTATCGGATACTGGAGTAAAGACATGGCAAGGCAAGTGAAGCGCATCAGTGATCTTCCGGAAGCTGGACCGATTCAGGGAGACGAGCTGCTGGAGATGGTTCAGGGCGGGGAGAATGTGCGGGTTCGGGCGGATCAGTTGGGTGGCGACATAGCTATAGACGACGTGCAGGGTCTGACTGAAGCCTTAGACGAGCGCGTACTGGACGATGATCCGCGCCTATCTGATTCCCGTGTCCCCACCGGCGGCGCAGGCGGCGTGCTGTCCGGCCAATATCCGAACCCTGGCTTTGCTGTGCCTATGGCTACAGCGGAGGCGCTGGATGGCAAGGTCGATAAAGTTGAGGGCAAAGGGCTATCCACCAACGACCTCACCGACCCGCTGTACGACAAGCTGATCGGCCTTGAGGGCACCCACTGGCGCGGCACGTTCGTATCGCTGGCCGCGCTTGAGGCTGGTGTAACTGATCCGGCAGCAGGTGACTACGCTGATGTGGATGTAGTAGGCGAGGATGTGCAGCGGTACATCTGGGACGCGACCGACAGCGCGTGGGTTGCGCAGAGCGGCGAGGTTGCCCCCATCACAGCCGCACAGGTCAAGCTGCTTTATGAGAGCAACCCAGATACTAATGCGTTTACGGATGCTGATGAGGAGAAGTTAGAAGGGATTGCAGCAGAAGCAACCAAGAACGCTACTGATGCTTACCTGCTGGACAGAGAAAACCATACCGGCGAGCAAGCCATCAGTACCGTGACGGGTTTGCAGGATAGGCTTGACGAGATGGTGGTCGAAGCCGAGCTAGTGCAAGCATCCCCCTCCATCCTCATCACCGACCAGCTCCGCGCTTCCGTAGAAGCAGCATCAGGCGGACGCATGACCGTGCTGTACACCGCGAGTGGACAGCCAAGCTACATGCACGTATTCCCGGCGTTCAACCTCGAAGACGTAGCGCCCGGTGGCGAGCTGGGTACTGGCCTGCACCCCGCTTTTCTGTTTGACGGCCAGCCCGCCAGCGAGATATTCATCGGTGCATATCAAGCCAGCACATCCCAAAGCGGCGGCGCTGCTGTCAGCCTGCCCGGAGTAGACCCGCGCGCATCCATCAACTTCGATGCCGCCCGCAACCTGTGCAAAGCCAATGGTCCCGGCTGGGACATCATGTCCAACCTGGACTGGGCAGCTATCGCGCTCTGGTGCATGGCGAACGGATACCAGCCGCTGGGCAATACCAACGCCGGCCGAAGCCACGAGGACCGCTGGGAGACTGGACGGCGGCAGGATGGCTTGACCCCCGGTGCCGCAGGCACTGCACGGACACGAACCGGCTCCGGCCCTGCTGCATGGGCTCATGACGGAGCGCCTGCGGGCGTACATGATCTAGTCGGCAATGTGTGGGAGTGGGTCAGCGGCATGAAGCTGCAGGATGGCCGCGCATGGATCGCGCCAGACAACGGACAGACAGAGGAAGCGCAGTACATCGACTCGGGCTTTGATATGACAAGCGCCGATCCATGGTCTTCGCACACGAGCGTAGGCGCATCGGATCTGGTCAAGCAGTCCCTGCTGGCCCCCGCGTCTCCCGCGCTGTCTCCTGTGGGCAGACTGTACGTGACCGATGAAGGTGAGCGCTTGCCGAATCGCGGCGGGGCTTGGAGTAGCGCGGGCGGTGCTGGCCTGGCCGCGATGAACCTCACCTACGACCGCACGGCTTCGGGTGCGTTTCGTGGCTTCCGTCTCCGCTTTCGCGCTCAGTAATCTGCCTTCCGGCTTCTGATTGGTCCGGCGATAGCCGGGCCTAAGGTTTTGAAGTGTCAGAAGATTTGCAGATAAGACTCAAGGTTGAGGAGATGATCAAGTGCGCGTACCAACAACTAGATGCAGGAGAGAGCTATGACTGATCACCACGACGAGCACATCGATGTAGAGACGCATGAAGAGTGGGCGCTACGCAAAGCCCGCGAGCAGATGAAGGTGACGCGCTATCAAGCCAAGGCTGCGCTGATGCAGGCGGGGCTGCTTGAGACCGTGGAGCAGGCTGTTGCCGCCACAGATGACCCGCTGACTATTTTGGCCTGGGAGGAGGCGAGCTTCGACAGGATGAGTCCGCTGATAGATGAGATGAAGACAGTTATTGGCCTGACCGACGAGCAGGTGGATGAGCTTTTCCTAGCGGCTGCTGAGGTGAGGTAGGCCAGCCTGCTATACTCCACCAGAAGCGATCCCAGACCCCGTGCGGAGCGCATCCCGCATCAATGGGCATTCCCGCAATGTGCGGCGCTTTCGACGGGTGCCGCATCACGCTACAATCACCCAAACTGGAAGAAGTAAGGCCATGACGTGACAACACACACAGATCAGTGCATAGCGATGGGGATAACAGCGGCCTGCGGGTTTATTCTGAACCCGTGGGCCTGCATAGGGTCATTGGCGGGGTGCTGCTTCTTCCTGGCGATGCCTAGCACCACGCAGACCCTGACTCAGCGGATGCTGCTATCGTTCTTCTCTTGGGTTATGGGGTACGCTGCGGGGGCGTACTGCTACCCCGGCCCGCCGTGGAGCCAGGAGGCCATGCTTGTATCCGCTGCCGCCGCCGCGCTGTCATCCGTCGCCTTCACTGGAATATACGCTTCCATGCACTCCAACTCAGACCTTCCCCGCTGGCTGTTGTCTATAGTGGAGATAGTGAAGAACTGGAGAAGCAAATGAATGAGGATCTGCTGCTGTATATACGGCTGGCGCTCCATCTAGTGACGTTCGCGTATCTTGTCTCATATCGCACAACTGAGACCAGTCGCCCTCTCGTAAGCCTTGTAGCCGCGATGGCAGCGGGAGCATCGCTGGCAGCAGCCGCCCATATCGTTCTGATCAAGCCGCAGGGAGGGCAGATGATGGCAACGCTGCTGGCTCTGGCGGGCGCGGTGGCTGTGGCTCGGTGTGGTGGGAATCTGGCGAGGGTTTTTAAGGGGAGGATGGTATGACGCTTGGGCAAAAGCAACGCAAGTTCACCCGCATGATTGCGGATCTCATCAACTACGCATACAGCAACGGCTACGAGCTTACATTCGGGGATGCCTACCGAGACCCGCGTGTACACGGCCAGGTCGGCCAGAAGAAGTCATACAGCAGCGCCAACAGTCTGCACAAGGAGCGATTGGCGGTTGACTTCAACCTGTTCAAGGACGGGGTCTATCTGACGCGCACTGAAGACCACAGGCCGCTCGGCGAGTTCTGGGAGTCAATTGGGGGGTCGTGGGGCGGGCGCTTCAACGACGGTAACCATTACAGCCTTGAACATGGCGGGAGGAAGTGAGCATGGACAGCTTCACCATCACCCACAAAGGCTGGTTCTTCTACATCATCCCGATCTATCTGGATATGCGTGACGAATCCTGTCCGACCATTGCTGGCCGACACTGGTTCTTCGAGCCTTTCCTGATGGTGATGGATGCGCTGTTTAGCGCTGCTGATTACGTCGCTGGTCGGCTGTTCGGCGCTGAACTCACCATGCCCATGCTCATCACCGGCGAGATTGGAGCCGATGGTGCCCCTTAGCACCCGCGCATGGATAGCAGGCGGTCTGCTGGTCGCCGGATTCCTCGTCGGCTGGCAGACACAAAGCTGGCGCATGTCGGGCCAGCTGGAAGCAGAACGCGCTCACCATGCCGCCTACGTAGCTCGACAGCAGGAAGCAAGCGCCGGGGTCATCACCAGCATCCTCGAACGCGAGCGCGCCCTGCAGGATCAGATAGAGGAGATAAGCGCCCATGGGGAAAGAGTCAAACAGGAGCTGGATCGGCAGCTGGCTGATAGTGACGCTGTTGCTCGTCGGCTGCAAAGACAACTCAGTGATTTATCAGGACGCATCAGTTCAGATCCCGGCACTGCCGCAGAGTGCGAGGCAGCCAGATCCGCCGCCGGAGTGCTTGCCCAGCTGCTCGGAGAGGCTGATGAATTGGCGGGCGCGTTCGCTGAAAGTGCTGACCGAAATCGAGTAGCGGGGGAGGCGTGCGAGGCGGTGTATGATGCTGTTCGTCTGCACGCCAGCCCGGACTAACGCTCTGCAACCTCCTGACAATAAACGCACCTGACCGCCCACGGCGCAGCAAACCGCCGCGCCTCGGGGATCTGGTCGCCGCAATCTTCACACCCGTTGGCGCCTGGCTGCGCCAGTTGTGCGCGTACAGCCCGGGTTCCTGCTGCGCGCTCGGCTTCTTCCAACTCGCTGGCGCGGTCAAGTAGGTCGGCGGGGGCTTGGATCATGGCTTGTCCTCCTTTAGCTTCATACCGTATGCGGATCCGGCTTCTTCACGTTGACATACTCATTGCTGACCTCGATGGCAGCGCTAAACAGCGCGTCCGCATCCTTCTCGCTGTATTCAATGGGATACGGAAAGGCGATCCAGCCGGAACTGTACAGGTGTTGCGGGTTCTGCGCATTCACCAGCGCTGTGT
>Ga0209075_1002088_pt1 | contig 18056 bp, 16 predicted proteins | sample Stecom2011_FD_187523 | JGI IMG/M metagenome (GOLD analysis project Ga0209075, IMG submission 187523) | Agricultural soil microbial communities from Utah to study Nitrogen management - Steer compost 2011 (SPAdes) (version 2) | ecosystem: Environmental > Terrestrial > Soil > Agricultural land...
CCTGATGGCGGTGGGTGGTGCTGCTTATCTGGTATCCAAGGCGATCAAGGGTGCCGAGGTAGTGGCTTTTGAAGAGCTGGGTATGGAAGCCATCTACGAGTTCGAAGTGGAAGACATGCCGGTAACCGTAGCGGTGGATTCCCGCGGCAGCTCCGTGCACCAGACCGGCCCGGTTGAGTGGCACGACAAGATCATTGCTGCCAAGGCGGTTTGATCTGAGCCTTCGGTAATATCAGTGCGGCCCTGAGCGTCTGGTTCAGGGCTGCCACTGAAAGTCCTTCATCTTTACCCTTCCTTTATACACCTCCACTCCTTCCAGTCGTAACTTCTCGGTTTGAAGCTGGCAGGTTTCTGTACCTTCAGGAAAAGCGATCTGGCCGTTGCTGCGGATCACCCGGTGCCAGGGGATGCTGTGGCCGGCGGGCAGTTTGCCCAGGGCCCGGCCAACAAAGCGCGCCTGGCGGCCGAGGCCGGCCATGGCGGCGACCTGGCCGTAGCTGGCCACTTTCCCTTCCGGGATCGCGGCCACTACCTGCCAGATTTTCTGCTCCTTTGTCGGTTCCTTTTCGGACTCGTTCATTCAGAGCTCCGGGTTTGGCCGGATTACAGGCGCAGGGCGCCGTCCACTTCGATCATGCGGCCGGATACGTAGTCGTTCTCGAAAATGAACGCCACGGCAGAGGCGATCTCTTCCGGCTTACCCATGCGCTTCAGCGGAATGCCGGCGGTCATTTTCTCCAGGGCTTCCGGCTTCATGGAGGCGGTCATTTCAGTTTCGATAAAGCCCGGGGCGATGCCCATGCAGCGGATGCCGTAGCGGGCGAGCTCCTTGGCCCAGACCGGAACCAGGGCAGATACGCCGGCCTTGGCGGCGGAGTAGTTGCTCTGGCCCATGTTACCGGCGCGGGAGATGGAGGCGATGTTGATGATCGCGCCCTGGTCGCCGTTTTCGATCATGCGGGTGGCGGCTTCACGGCCACACAGGAACACGCCGGTGAGATTGACGTCGATGACGGACTGCCACTGGGCCAGCTCCATGCGCTTTTCCAGCTTGCCGTCTTTGAACTTCACCAGCAGGCCGTCGCGCAGGATGCCGGCGTTGTTCACCAGGCCGTTCAGGTGGCCGAAGTCGTTGATGATGGCCTGGAAGGTGGCTTCTACATCATCTTCTTTGGCTACGTTGCAGACGTAGGTTTTGGCATCGCCACCGGCTTTTTTGCAGGCTTCGGCGGCCTCAGCCAGTTTGTCTTCCATCAGGTCGATGAGCGCGAGCTTGGCGCCTTTGGCTGCCAGGTATTCTGCCATGGCACGGCCGAGGCCCTGGCCGCCGCCGGTGATTGCAATTACCGAGTCTTGAAGTTTCATGGTTTGCCCTAATTAAAGTCAGAAGTGGTTTTACGTTCTGTGTGTCTGCATCTTTTTATGGGAGGCATTTTGCCCGTTTTCCTTTTTCTTTTCATTATTCTGCCCGTTGCGGAGCTGGTCGTGCTTATTCAGGTGGGCAGCGTTATTGGTGCGTTGAACACCGTGGCGCTGGTGTTCCTGACCGCGATCATCGGAGCCTGGCTGCTGCGCCAGCAAGGCCTGGCCACCCTGTTGCGGGCAAATCAGCGGCTGAACAGTGGCGAGCTGCCCGCAAAGGAGGTGGCTGAGGGGCTGATTCTGGCAGTGGGCGGTGCCATGTTGCTGGCGCCGGGGTTCATTACCGATGCCTTTGGGTTTCTGTGCCTGTTGCCGGGTACCCGGCACTGGCTGGCCGCTCAGGCGTTGAAGCGGATGACGGTGGCCGGGCAGGTGCACAGCCGGAGTTTTTTCTATCAGGCTCGGGATGCCAATGGCGACATTATTGAAGGCGAGTATCAGGATCATACCGAGAGCGACCGTGATCGACTGGGGAAAAAGTGAAAAAATTTTCGACCGGGGTGTTGAAATGCCTCTGGCAAACCCCATCTTGTTTGCACAGATTCGCCGCGGGCTGAAAAGTACTGTCTTTCAGTTGCTTGGCAGTCCGGGCAATTTGTCGGGCCGGAGCTTTCCGGTCAGGCACCTTTAAACATGTAACTGTCATTGCCGCATAATGAATGTGGCTATTGGAGAAGCAGAGCAATGAAAATTCGTCCGTTACACGATCGAGTTGTCGTGCGCCGTAAGGAAGAAGAAGAGAAAACTGCAGGTGGCATCGTGCTGCCGGGTAATGCCAAAGAGAAGCCGTCTCAGGGCGAAATCGTCGCTGTGGGCAACGGCCGCATTCTGGACAATGGCGAAACCCGCGCACTGGCAGTTAAGGTTGGTGACACCGTAGTTTTCGGCCAATACGCCGGTAATACCGTAAAGGTTGACGGCGAAGAGCTGCTCATCATGAGCGAAAGCGACATTTACGGCGTGCTTGAGTGATCGCTTCAGCGACAGGCAATAACGCTCATTAATCCGATGGGTTTAAATTCGGTTTAACGAACAGGAACAGAAGACATGGCAGCTAAAGAAGTTAAATTCGGTGATAGTGCCCGTAAGCGTATGGTTGCAGGCGTAAATGTCCTGGCCGACGCGGTTAAGGTAACCCTGGGGCCGAAAGGTCGTAACGTGGTTCTGGAGAAGTCTTTTGGCGCGCCTACAGTGACCAAAGACGGTGTGTCTGTGGCCAAAGAGATCGAGCTGAAAGACAAGTTCGAGAACATGGGCGCCCAGATGGTCAAGGAAGTTGCTTCCCAGGCCAACGAAACTGCCGGTGACGGCACCACCACCGCAACCGTTCTGGCCCAGGCCATTGTGGGCGAGGGTATCAAGGCGGTTACGGCCGGCATGAACCCGATGGACCTGAAGCGCGGCATCGACAAAGCCACTGCTGAAGCCGTGAAAGCCATTCGCGAGATGGCTACTCCGTGCGACGACAGCCGTAACATCGCCCAGGTTGGTACTATCTCCGCCAACGGTGACGAGACCATCGGCCGGATCATTGCCGATGCGATGGAGCGTGTAGGTAAGGAAGGCGTTATTACCGTTGAAGAGGGCCGTGGCCTGGAAGACGAGCTGGACGTGGTTGAAGGTATGCAGTTCGACCGCGGCTACCTGAGCCCGTACTTCATCAACAACCAGGACAACATGTCTGCCGAGCTGGATGACCCGTACATCCTGCTGGTAGACAAGAAGATCTCCAACATCCGCGAACTGCTGCCGGTGCTGGAAGCCGTTGCCAAGGCTGGCAAGCCGTTGCAAATCATCGCTGAAGACATCGAAGGCGAAGCGCTGGCTACCCTGGTAGTGAACAACATGCGTGGCATCGTGAAGGTGAACGCTGTTAAGGCGCCTGGCTTTGGTGACCGTCGTAAGGAAATGCTGCAGGACATCGCCATTCTGACCGGTGGTACTGTGATTTCCGAGGAAGTAGGCCTGACCCTGGAAAACACCACTCTGGATGACCTGGGTACTGCCAAGCGTGTCAACGTGACCAAGGAAAACACCACCATCATTGGCGGTGCCGGTGCCCAGGGCGACATCGAAGCCCGCGTTGAGCAGATCCGCAAGCAGATCGAAGACAGCAGCTCTGACTACGACAAAGAGAAACTGCAAGAGCGCGTAGCCAAGCTGGCTGGCGGTGTTGCGGTGATCAAGATCGGTGCTGGCTCTGAAGTGGAAATGAAAGAGAAGAAAGCCCGCGTTGAAGACGCGCTGCACTCTACCCGCGCTGCCGTTGAAGAAGGCATCGTAGCCGGTGGTGGTGTTACCCTGATCCGCGCCATTGCAGCGCTGGACAAGGTAGATGCGATCAACGAAGAGCAGAAAGCCGGTGTGAACATCCTGCGTCGCGCCATGGAAGCTCCGCTGCGCCAGATCGTGTTCAACGCAGGTGGCGAATCTTCAGTGGTTGTTGCCAAGGTAAAAGAAGGCCAGGGCGCTTTCGGTTACAACGCTGCCACTGAAGAGTACGGCGACATGCTGGAAATGGGTATTCTTGATCCGGCCAAAGTGACTCGCTCTGCGCTGCAGGCTGCCGCTTCTGTGGCATCTCTGATCATCACTACTGAAGCGATGGTTGCAGATGAGCCGGTAGATGAGAAGTCTGGCGGTATGCCCGATATGGGTGGTATGGGTGGAATGGGAGGCATGGGCGGCATGATGTGATGCCGGCCAGATCCCGACCAGATCTCAGTTTCTGAGCTCTGGCCTGATCTACCCCTGAAAAACCCCGCGCTGGTTCACACTGGCGCGGGGTTTTTCGTTTTTTTGTCATGATCTTGCAGGGTTGCTTTGATAGACTCGGCTACCAGTTTTTAAATGTGCATGATGCAATGAGCGAATCCCCACAGACATCCTTTCTTGGCCCCGGCAAAGTTATTCTGCTGCTGGTGTTGGGGCTGTTGGTTTATGGGGTGACGCTGGTGTTCTGGGTACCCGCCGGATGGCTTTGGCACAAAGCTTCCGCGCATATCCAGTTGCCGCCCCAGGTTCAGGTTCAGCAGATTTCCGGGCAACTCTGGAGCGGTGCGGTGGGGCTGAACCTGGGTGGTTTCCCCGCACGGGTTCAGTGGCAGTTGAGTTGGCCTTCGGTCACGGAACTGGCATTGCCTGTCGAATTTTCAGTGTCTTCGTCACAATCCCGCATTGAAGGTCTTGCCAGCGCTGGCTGGCCGGCTAATTTTGAAGTGTCGGGTAGCGGTATGGTCACCGTCGCAGAGTTTGCAGACCTGATTCGCCAGAGTGGTGGAGCCATGATTGAAGGCCCGGTGGCTATTGACCGCTTTCGGGTCTCATGGGCTGACAACCGGCTGAAAGAGGCGCAGGGCACAGGGCAGTGGGCCGGTGGGCTGGTGACATGGCCCATGGGTAATGATACCGGCCAGGCGAGGTTCCCGCCCATGCAAGCGAATCTGGACACGGTCAGTGAGGGGGTTGCCCTGACCATTGCCGAGCAAGGCAGTAACGGCCCGGCAGCGGACGCCAGTATTCTCAGGGACGGCATGATGGATATTCGCGTGTACAAGCGAATGGTCGACCTGGCAGGGCAGCCCTGGCCAGATTCGGCAAACCCCGGTGATGTGGTGTTCCGGGTCAGGCAGCCACTGCTGCCCGGAGGCTTCTGAGGTGGCAGTGTTGCCGGTCAGGGCGCAGGAGCGCTGGGCGAGGTCGCTGGCCAACCTGCTGCTGGTGGTGTTGGTGGTGGTCCTGGGCGTTGAGCTGGCAAAGGTCACCTGGCTGTTTGCCTGGAATGACCGGCCGGTGCCGGAGGTCTACGGGCAGGCCTCTGGCAGCGCTTCCGGGCTGTCTGGCAACAATCTGGCATCGGTGGCCGGCTACGAATTTTTCGGGCGCCCTGCAGGCCAGGTGGGTGTGGCAGACGCAGTGCGGCGTTCGGCGCCGGAAACAGGCCTGAGATTGAAACTCGAGGGTGTGCTGATTGGCCCTGTGCCGGAAGAGTCCGGTGCTATTGTGGCGGGCAGCAACGGCGAGACCGAATACTACCGGGTGGGGGATACGCTGCCGGGTAACGCTGAGTTGGTAGATGTAGAACCCCAAAGGATTTTGTTGCGCCGGGGTGGTCGATACGAATCCCTGGCGTTCGAAGAAGACATCGGGGTGGAGGCAATGGTTGCGGAGCAGCCGCAACAGGCGGCACAATCGCCAGATACTTACCTTGCCGATGCCCGGGCCCGGCTGGATTCTGAAGGCGCAGCGGCGCTGGCAGCCTACGGTTTGAGCCCGGCAGACGATTCCGGCCAGTCAGGTTATGTATATGATGGTTCCAACGCGATGTTGAATGCGGTTAATTTGCGCCCGGGCGATGTCATTACAGCCATTAACGGCCAGCGACTGGGTGATGTAGAACAGGATAAGGCACTGCTGGACGACTGGCGCAACCAGGCCCAGCTGGATATAGAAATAGAGCGTGACGGATCCATACTCACCGTCAGTTACGCCATACCCGAACAGTGGCGCTGAACGGCTACTTTAAAACAGGATGATATCGCCAGATGTATAACCACAAAACCAACCTTCTCCGGACTCTTCTGTTTGTTCTCCTGCTACCGGTGATGTCGGTGGTTCATGCCCAGGAGGAAACCTGGCGGCTTAACCTTAAAGATGCGGACATCCGGGCGTTTGTAACCCAGGTGGCCGACATTACCGGCTACAGTTTTGTGGTGGACCCCCGGGTGAAAGGCAAGGTGACCGTGTTGTCCAGCGCACCCATGAACAAAGACGAAATCTACGACCTGTTCCTGGCGGTATTGAACGTACACGGGTTCACCGCCATTCCCGGCCAGGATGTGGTGAAGATCGTACAGCAGGTCGACGCCAAGCAGTCTGCAGAGGTGCTGGACCGCTTCGGGACTATCCCGTCGGAGCAGCTGATCACGCGGGTTATCCAGATCAACAACGCCAATGCCCTGGAGCTGGTGCCCATTCTTCGTCCCCTGGTTGCCAAGTACGGGCACCTGGCCGGTGTGGCTGCAGCCAACGCCCTGATTGTCAGTGACCATTCTTCCAATATTCAGCGCATTGAACAGATTGTCCGGGAGCTGGACAGCCCCTCGAAGTATGAAGTGGAAGTCATCCAGCTGAAAGAAGCCTGGGTTGGCGACATGGTGAAGCTGCTGCAGGAACTGGCGCCCGATGAACTGGGCCGTGCCGGCGGTGAGAATGCCGCACGCAAGTACAATGTGACTGCCGATGAACGCAGTAACCGCCTGATTCTGCGCGGCGACCAGACGTTTCGGGACAAGATGCGCGGGTTGATCCGTCAGCTGGACCAGCCCTCGGCCACGGGTGGAACCACCAAGGTGATTCGCCTCCGCCACGCGGATGCCAAGATACTGACGGAAATTCTGAAAGGTGTGATGGGTGAAGTGGCCCGTGAAGCCTCGGGATCAGCGGCAGGTGCCGCCGGTGGCAGTTCCGCCAGTCGTCAGTCTTCCAAGTTTTCCGTATTCGCCGATGAAGGCCTGAATGCCCTGGTGGTTCGCGGTGAGCCGTCTCTGATGCAGGAAGCCGAGCAGATTGTGGCGGCACTGGATGTGCGCCGGGCCCAGGTAATGATCGAGGCGGCCATCGTAGAGATCAGTGATGAACTGGGCGATCAGCTGGGTGTTCAGGTGGCCGCGGGAGATGAATCCGCCGGGTCCGTACCGGTGCTTGGCACCAACCTGACAAGTGGTGAGGGCATGGTTGGCCTGAACTCGGTAATCGGTGCCCTGGTGGGCGATATGATTCCCCAGCTCGGCGGCGGTATTACCATCGGTGCCGGCGAGCGGGACGAAAACGGTATTACCTGGGGTGTGTTGATTCAGGCGCTGTCGTCGTCCTCGGCGGCCAACCTGTTGTCGACGCCAAGCATCATTACCCTGGATAATCAGGAATCCGAAATTATCGTGGGCCAGAACGTTCCGTTCCGGACCGGCCAGTCAACTGTGACCGGCGATGGCACCACCAACCCGTTTACCACTATTGAACGCCGGGATGTGGGCCTGTCCCTGAAGGTTACTCCGACCATCAGTGCCGATGGCCTGGTGCGGCTAGTGGTTGAGCAGACCACCGAAGACATTTCCACCACCAATGTCGCGGGCGCTTCAGACCTGATTACCAACAAGCGGGAAATCAAAACCACGGTGCTGGCCGACGACGGCGAAACCGTGGTGTTGGGTGGCCTGATCAAAGATGACTATCAGGTCAGCAAGAGCAAGGTGCCACTGCTGGGGGATATTCCGTTGCTGGGTCGGCTGTTCTCCTCGGAATCTGAAACCCGTGTGAAGCGCAACCTGCTGGTGTTTCTGCGCCCGACCATCATGCTGGGCAAAGACGAAAGCGTGGCAGCTACCACCGAGAAGTTCAATCGCCTGTGGGATGTGGACCTGAGCGTGCGTGAGAAGCTTGGCCTGCCAGCCCCGGACCGGCAGCCGTCTGTCGACATGCTGTTTGAAGGTCGCCGCCAATAAAATAACAGACGCTGAATCGCAAAAGGCCAGGCTCCTTCCCGGGAGCCTGGCCTTTTTGTTTTCGCCAAACCAATTCAGAGTGGTGGCATCGGGCAGTCCAGCTGGTCGGCCACCAATCTCATCAGTTCGTATTCCTTCACATCTACCTTGCCGTCGTGGCTGATGCAGTAGCCGCAGGCGTCGATGATGCCGGGTTTCAGCAATGGCGACAGGCGGCTAAGGGTTTGCAGGGCCTCGCTGAGCTGGCGCATGGAGACTTTCTGTTCGGCGTCCTGTTCTGTGCCGCTGCCAAAACCGGCCATGGCTTGCCGGTACAGTTGCCCGGCTTCCTCGCTTGAGTCGCTGCCCGCCCGGGCGAACAGGCTCAGCACGCGACTGATGGCCGGCAATACCTGCCGGTAGTTGCGGTATTTCACCGGAACGACTTCTTCTGCTCCGGCGCCCAGGTGGCGGTTCAGAAAGGTGGTCAGGGCCAGTTCGAACAGGTTTACCCGGTTGTCTGCCGCTACCAGCTTCTGGACATTGCTGATCAGCTGTTGCCGCTCGTCCGGGTCGAGCTTCCTCAGGGCAGGCATGGCCAGCTCCAGTATCGGGAAGCGGGCGGAGTCACCCAGCCTGGCCAGGGTGGGCAGTAACTTGTCTAGCAAGGTCGCCTTGGGGCCCAGCAGTGAATGCCCGGGAATCCGGGCCAGCCATTCCTGCTGTTGCTGATGCGGTAATTCGCGGATCAACAGGCCGTAACAGAGCTGAATGGCACCAGCCCGGGTATAGAGCAGGCTGCGGAAGGTGGATGGCAGTTGCTCGAGCAGGTGGGCCGCGAAAGCCTCACTTTGAGGGGTAACCGTGCCCACTCTTTTCGACAGGGTAGCGGCATTTTCTCCGGTGCCGGCGGCCAAGGAAGAGCGCACAGGGGAGAATCGGTTGCCACCAAGGCTGCCCCGGGCCGGTTCTACGACCTGATTAACCAGGTCACCAATTCGTGTACTGGCGATCTCTGTGGGCCTCTGGCGCAGGTTGCTGCCCGGTTCAGTGTCCCGAAGCCGGCTGCGCAGGCGGGCCAGCATTCCCGGCTGGATAGCGTTGATGCGCTCATCAATAGGCGGATGCGAGGCCAGCAGGCTGGTGAACTTCATGCGGGCGGATTCGCCAAAACACATGTGGTTCATATCGCTGGCGTGGCTGGTGGTGTCCAGGTAGCCGCCTTTCATGCCGATTTTGAACAGGGCACCGCCAATGCCTTCCGGGTTACGGGTGAACTGTACTGACGATGCATCCGCCAGCATTTCCCGCTGGCGGGAGACAGCGGCCTGAATCAGTCGGCCAAAAAACACGCCCACATAACCGATGATCATCAGGGCCAGCCCCATCAGGCCGATCAAGGCCTGGGCCCGGCCATCACGGTTGCCGCGGCTGCGGGAGGCGCCACTGTAAAACCCGGCTCGCAGCAGGAAGTGGCCAATCTGGCCAATCATCAGAATACCTGCGAGCAGGGCAATAAGGCGTACGTTAAGGCGCATGTCGCCGTTGAAGATGTGGCTGAATTCATGGCCAACCACGCCCTGGAGTTCATCCCGGCTCAGGTGGGTGAGGGCGCCATGGGTAACCACCATCACGGCTTCACCGGGTGTGTAGCCGGCTACGAAGGCGTTGATGCCGGTTTCGTGGTCCATTACGTAGAGTTCCGGTACCGGTACGCCGCTGGCAATGGCCATTTCTTCGACGATGTTGCGCAGCTTGCGTTCTTCCGGGTCACGGGTGTCTGGTTCAATCAGGCGGGCCCCGACCATCTTTGCTACCCGGCTGCCACCGCCGGCCAGGTCAACCCAGCGGATCAGCGAGCCGATGCCTATGAGCAGAACCACCGCTATCGCGGTAGTCAGGCCGTGGCCTGACAGCAACCATTGGTGAAAGGGCAGGTACGAGCTATCGCTGCGGGTGATGGCGTAGCCTACCAGGCACACAGCGAGAGTAATCAGGATAACGGCTGTCAGGAACAGGACAACGAGCAGACCGGTGTTGCGCCGGGCGTGGGCCTGGCGCTGAAAGAAACCGGGGTTTGCCATGGCTCAGGCCTCAGAAACTGACTTTCGGTGCCTGGCGGGCTTCCGGGGTCTCCAGTTGCAGCTGGGCAGTTTCCTTGAAGGCGAACATGCCGGCAACAATGTTGTTGGGGAATTTCTCCCGGAAGATGTTGTAGCTCATTACACCGTCGTTATAGGCCTGGCGCGCGAACGCGACCCGGTTTTCAGTACTGGACAGTTCTTCCATCAGTTGCTGCACGGTTTCGTTGGCTTTCAGGTCCGGATAGTTTTCGGCAACGGCGTAGAAGTTGGCCAGGGCCTTGGTAAGCAGGTTTTCAGCTCCGCCCAGACGCTGGATTTTGGTGTTGTCGCCGGGGTCTCTGGCGGCATCTTTCTGGGCGCTGACGGCGTTGTTTCGCGCTTCCATCACCTGGGTGAGGGTGGATTTTTCATGATCCATATAGGCCTTGGCGGATTCCACCAGGTTCGGAATCAGGTCGTGCCGGCGCTGCAGTTGCACATCAATCTGGGCAAACCCGTTTTTGAACTGATTGCGCAGTGAGACAAGCTGGTTATAGATAAAAACCAGGTAGAAAACGACAACGGCAATAACAACAAGGCCGATGACAGTGGTTCCCATGACGACTCCTTGGAGGGTTAACAGGTTGTTCAGGTGTTATTTTCCACGATATTCCGGTGGAATGTCTTTAAGAAGCTCTCAAAATCCCTGGGTGGTACCGGTTTACTGAAGAAATAGCCCTGGCCGATATCGCAGCCTCTGCGGGTAAGGTAAGCCTCCTGTTCCGCAGTCTCCACGCCCTCGGCAATGACCTTGAGTTTCAGGCTGCGGCCCAGGTCGATGATGATGTTGGCAATGCGGGTGCCTTCCTCGTTAACCAGGAGGTCCCGGATAAACTGTTTGTCGATTTTGAGGCTGTGTACCGGCATCTTCTTCAGATAGGTCAGGGAGGAGTAGCCGGTACCAAAATCATCCACCGAGATCACAATGCCTGCCTGCTGTAACTGGTTCAGCTTTCGGATGGCGTCGGCCATGTTGGTCATGAAGCTGGTTTCTGTCACTTCCAGTTCCAGCAGGGCGGCGGGCAGGTGATGGCGATCCAGTGCACCGAGGATATCCTCCACAATAGACTCCTGCCGTAGCTGAACCGCCGAAAGGTTAACGGCCACCCGCAGTGACTTGCCCTCGCTGGCCCAGCGGGCAGCCTGCCAACAGGCCTGGTCCAGAACCCACTGGCCGATTTCCACGATGGACCCGTTGGCTTCTGCTACCGGGATGAAATAGTCCGGCGGAACCAGGCCTTTCTCCGGGTGCTCCCAGCGCAGCAGGGCTTCGGCACCGATCACTTGCTTGTTGCTCAGGTTGATCTGGGGCTGGTATACCAGGTGGAATTCGTGGTTTACCAGGGCGGAGGCCAGGTCTTTTTCCAGCTGTTTGCGCTCGCGGATCTGTTTGTCGATGCTGGCCACGTAGAACTGGAAGTGGTTGTGGCTGCTGCGCTTGGCCAGTGCCATGGTCTGCTCGGCACTTTGTAGTAAGGGATCTGCTTTCCTGGCATCTGATGGATAAAGGGCGATGCCGATGGTGGCCGTCAGTGAAATTCGGTGGTTGCCGGCATTCACCGGTGTTGCGAAGCTGGCGAGGATCTTTTCTGCGGTTTCTGCAGCCTGGAAGCCGTCTTTCAGGTTTTTCTCCACGATGACGAACTGGTCACTGCCAAGGCGCGCCACCATGAAGCGCTCGGCGGGCAGGTTGGCGGTCAGACGGCTGGCCATGGTTTGCAGGATGATGTCACCGGTGCGGAAGCCGCATTGATCGTTTACAGATTTGAAGTCATCAATGCCGCAGACCATCAATGCCAGAGTCAGGTTGTTCTTCTGGGCCGTGATTATTTCGTCCCGAAGGGATTCCAGGAAGGTATCCCGGCTTGGCAAGCCGGTGAGCTGGTCGTAGCGGGACAGCTTGTTGACCCGGTCTTCCGCCTCTCGGTGGCGTTTCTGGCTGTCTCCGATGCCCACCAGAAGGTTGTTGGTGGCATTTACCCAGAGCCCCAGTTCATCGTTTCTGTGGCCCCTGGGCAAGGCAATCAGCCGGTCGTCGGGCTTTTCCGGGTCGACTTTCTTTACCGAATGCACAATGCGCAGCAGAGGGCTGGTCAGCAGCAGGTGGAATACCACGAACATGATCAGGCCCAGTATCAGCGCCAGGGCAATGCCGGAGGCAAAGGTAACGGCGGCCCGGGTGAGCCAGGTGGCTGCCAGCGGTGCGGTATCAAAGTGGATTTCCAGGTAACCGTAGACGGTGTCGGGGCTGGCGCTGCGGCTGAGGCTTTCGCGGTACTCCTGCACAGCACCGAAAATCGGGTCGGTGATCGGCCGGAAAGCGTTATCCCTCAGGGGGCGAACCCGGCCACCCAGTTCTTCGCCCGTAGGGTGGGTGATCCTGGCCAGGTGGATAGGTTTGAGTGCAAAGAGGCCGTCGATTACCTGCCGGGCCAGGATGTCGTCAATGCTGAACACCGATTGGGTGGCGGCATCGCGGACCATGCTGATGGTTTGCGCTGCCTGGGCCTCCAGTTCCTTGGATACTCTGCGGGCATCAAGAACCACCTGTACGGAACTCACCAGTACGCCGCAGATGACGGCTGTAGCCAGCATCCAGCGTAGAATCCGGTATCCGAGGTGTTGCTCTACATCCAAGGCTCTGGGCATCCTGCAGTTTCTTGTGTTAACGGCACGGGTGTTTTTGAGGGTTTGTCACGGTTTGTCCGATCAGGACAACAGTATGGTCCACATTTACCGTAACTGCATGGAGTATGGACGATTTTTTCGGAGTTTTGTGATTTGCCTTGTATCTGATTGTAGCGGATTGATGGTGTTCAGAAACACAGACGCCCGCGCGGGTAACCCCGGGCGGGCGTTTGGGGCGTCAGCAGTTTACCCGCTGATACGCTTGGTGCCTGATCAGGCCAGGTTTTCGTTCACGAAATCCCAGTTCACCAGGTTCCAGAAGCCTTCCAGGTAGTTCGGACGGCTGTTCCGGTAGTCGATGTAGTAAGCGTGTTCCCATACGTCGACGGTCAGTACCGGCTTGTCGGCGCCAGTCAGCGGAGTTTCCGCGTTGCTGGTGTTTACGATGGCAACGCTGCCGTCAGCCTTCTTCACCAGCCAGGTCCAGCCGGAACCGAAGTTGTTGGCGGCCTTGTCGTTGAATTCTTTCTTGAACTCTTCGAAAGAGCCGAAAGCCTTCTCGATGGCTTCCTTGGCTGCGCCAGTGGGCTCGCCACCGCCGTTCGGGCTCAGGCAGTTCCAGAAGAATGTGTGGTTCCATACCTGGGCGGCGTTGTTGAACAGCGGGCCGCTGGCGCTCTTGATGATGTCTTCCAGGGACTTGCTGGCATTATCGGTACCGTCAACCAGTCCGTTCAGCTTGGTTACGTAAGTCTGGTGGTGCTTGCCGTAATGGTATTCCAGGGTTTCCTGGGACATGTGCGGCTCGAGTGCATTCTTTTCGTAAGGCAGTGCGGGAAGTTCAAATGCCATGAGGTCGTTCTCCCTGTCTCTCTGTGTTTGTGGATGTACGTTCAAGCAATATAAGGGCGGTTTGAGTTAAATCAACCCTTTGCCGTTAATGAACTTTTAAACTCCGGGCAGCCCGGCAGGAACTGGGCGCAGGTGCGCACCCGCCATACCAGTTCTTCGTAGCTGTCTGCCAGGATGTTCACATGGCCCAGCTTGCGCCCCGCCCGTTCGCCTTTGTTGTAAAGGTGCACATGAGCGTAGGGCAGTTCCAGTATCCGTTCAATGTCGCCATGCTCGCCGATGATGTTGATCATGCAGCTCAGGCCACGGGGTTCCACGCTGCCGAGCGGGTGGCCGCTGACGGCACGGATGTGGTTCTCGAACTGGCTGGTCATGGCGCCTTCGATGCTCCAGTGGCCGGAGTTGTGCACTCTGGGTGCCATTTCGTTGGCTACCAGTCCTTCCGGTGTTTCGAACAGTTCGAGGGTTAATACGCCCACATAGTTCAATTCGTTCAGCAAGGCCTTGATGTAGCGCTCGGCGTCTTTCTGGACGTGGGCCTGAAGGCCGGGTGCCGGGGCGATGGAGTAACGCAGGATGCCTTCGTGGTGGGTGTTCTCGGCAATGGGGTAGAAGGCAACGTCACCGTCTTCGGCCCGTACCGCAATGATGGAGACTTCGCGGCTGAAATTGACGAATTTCTCTACGATAACCTGTGGGTGGCCGATCATATCCCAGGCATCATCGGCCTGGTCCGGGCTTTTCAGTACAGCCTGGCCTTTGCCGTCGTAGCCTTCGGTGATGGATTTCGCGACTACCGGGCAACCGAGTTCCTCAGCAGCAGCCTTGAGGGAATCTGCGCTGTCGGCCACTTTCCATTCCGGGGTCGGAATGCCCAGCTGGCCGAACAGGGTTTTCTCGGCAACGCGGTTCTGGCAAACCTGCAGGGCGCGGGGGCTGGGGTGTACCGGTTTGTGTTTGGCGAGTTCTTCGGCAACGTCTACGGGAAGGTGCTCGAATTCGTAGGTTACGCGGTCGACTTTGGACAGGAAGTCGTCCAGGTATTTGCCGTCGCGGTCTACGATGGTCTCGCCCAGGCCTGCGCTTGGGCTGCCGGACATGTCATAGAAAACGAAGTCTTTGGCCAGCGGGTATCCGGCCAGGGCGAGCATGCGCCCGAGTTGGCCAGCGCCTAGTACACCGATTCTCATTCTGCGTCTCCTGCTGGGTCAGCGATTGGAGTATGCCGCAGTCCGGGTGAAGCCTTCCAAAACACGCTCCTTCGGCACCCCTGCGGGGTCCGGCCCACAATCATAGATTGTGGTCGTTCGGCTGTCGCATGAAGCTTTGCTTCATAAGCGCTCGGCCAAACCCATGTGGCGCTTGGGCTCCGCCATCCATGGCTCCGCACAGTTTTGTAAGGCTTCACCCGGCCTGCTTGTCTGGTCTTCGAGCTGGATTCACTGATCTTTTGGGTCAGGGTTATCCAGGATCGTTTGTGTTTGGGTTGCCCTGAATTCGTCTACGGCCTTTCGCACGCTGTCATCGTGCGTGCCGATGATCTGGGCCGCCAGCAGCCCGGCGTTGGTGGCGCCGGCTTTGCCGATGGCCAGGGTGCCTACGGCGATGCCGCCGGGCATTTGTACGATGGACAGTAGTGAGTCCAGGCCGTTCAGGGCCTTTGATTGTACGGGTACACCCAGTACCGGCAAAGAGGTTTGCGAGGCAACCATGCCGGGAAGGTGTGCGGCCCCGCCGGCGCCTGCGATGATTACCTTTAAACCGCGGTCTGAGGCGGTTTTGGCGTAGTCGAAGAGCAGGTCTGGGGTGCGGTGGGCGGAGACTACCCGGGTTTCGTAGGCTACGCCGAGTTTTTCGAGCATTTCGGCGGCGTGTTCCATGGTGGGCCAGTCGGATTTCGAGCCCATGATGAGTCCTACAAGCGGCTGCATGTGCAACTGTCCTGTGATAATTGGAAAGCCGGCCATTGTATGGTTTGCCTACTGGCCATGCAACTTCTGGTTAGGGAGCGACTAACCTTTATAAGGTGTCATTTTAAGCTTGGTGATACTGCGGGTATCATCAAGGTCATTATTGATATTACCCATTTTCAGGAGCTGTAATGGAACCTATCCGCCCGGACGATGACGAGCTGATTGCTGATGAGCCTTTTGGGGCTGCAGAACCGAGGGAGTCTGCGGCGAAGAAGCAGAAGCCAGTGAAGTCGGATAAGCCGAAGGAGCAGGCGGAAAAGTCGCCAAAAACACCCAAACCGCCGAAGCAGGGTAAGGCCGGGGGCTCTGGCGGTGGCTCCGGGTTGGTTTGGCTGTTGTTGCTGGTGATAGCGGCCGGTGCCGGGGCTGGCTGGTTTTTTCAGGAACAGCGGATTCAGGCCCTGGAAGGACAGCTGGAGGAGGCGGATTACTGGGCGCGGCAGAGTAAGCTGGCGTTGGCGCGGTTTGAAGGGGAGCTTTCGCAGACCGGGGAGTCGCTGCAGGAGCGTGGTGCTTCGCTGGAGGAGCAGCTTGCTGCCAATAAAAAGCAGATCGATGCGGCAGACAGCGAGATCCGCAAACTCTGGGCGATTGCCAATGAGCGCAACAAGAAGCGGCTGGATGAGCACCAGGAGCGGCTGACTTCGATAGATGGCAAGCTTGCCGCGGCAGAGAAGGCCGTTGCCGGGGTAGGCGAGCAGGTGGAACAGGTCCGGTCTGGATTGGCATCGGATGTGACCGCGGTGGAAGCCCGGGTGGCAGAGCTGGCAAAGGCCGGAGAGGCGCTGCAAGGCGAGCTTGCGGGCGTGTCGGAGCAGGTGGCCGGGGTTGATGGAGTGGTTGATAGCCGTATTCGTCGGTTCCAGCAGGAACAGAAGCTGACCCTGGATGGTATAGAAGGCCGGATTGCAGAGCTGGAAAAGGCCGCAGACAGCAGTGCCGGGGATGCCGAGGTGAGGGCGTTGCGCAATGAGTTGTCGCAATTGAAGCGGACGGTGGAGGCGATTGATGCTTCCCGGTCGCAGCTCACTTCCCGCCTTGTGCGCCTGTCAGAAGAGGTTAATCAGCTGCGCGGGCAGTAACTGGACCGGGTGCTTTCACAGGGCGTGTAACGGTTTGTGGTCATCCCTTGCGGTAGCTCTCATTTCTTCGGGTTGGCAGTTGTTATGATCAGCCAACTCGATAAGGGATGAAGAGTACACAACAATGAAAATCCGAGTACCTTTCGTGAAGCCGGCTGCTTCGCTGCTCTTTGTGGTGATGTTGTCCGGCTGCACGGTTTACCAGTCGATTGGTAAAAGCGTGGGGGCGTTTCTGCATCCGGTTTCCGGCCACGACTTTGTGCATATCGACAACAACCAGTGGGACCAGAACAACGCCCTGTTGTATTTTTATCGAACCCACTCCCAGTGGGCGGCCGATGAGATCGAATCGCCCAGTGTCTATGTTGACGACAAGCATTACTTCAACTTCCGCAACAACAGCTACACCTGGCTGGAGGTGAAGCCGGGCGAGCGGCATATTGCCATGCGCCGGCCGCTGCTGGGGCTGGAAGGGTTGAACTCGTTCAGCCTGAGCCTGATAGCCGACGCCACGCTGGAGGTGAAGCCAGGGCAGATCTACTACCTGCGCTACAACGAACTGACCGAGCCCGAGCAGCCGAACCCGAATCTGGACCCGGAGCATCCTTTGGCGCAAGGCGATTTGCAGTTGGTAACCCGCGAATACGCCATGAAGGCTGACCAGATTGTGTCTACGCTGTTTCTGAACAGTGACCTGCTGGCCCCCAACCATGCCGCCGCGTCGATCGTTGAAGTCAATGAAGATGCGGACTATGAAAAGCGCAAGGCAGTCTTGAAAGAAGAGCGTGACCTGGAAATTGAGCGCTTGAAGTCTGAAGGTAAGTACGAATCGGGTTCGTGGTACTGGCCGTTTGGTGGCGGTCCTACAGTGTCCCTGGAGGCCGACCGCAAGCTGGAAGCGTTGGAGCGTGAATACGCCATGCTAGAGCGGGAGCGGGAACGTAAGCGTAAGGAGGAGTCTGGCGGGGGCTGGTGGATCTTTTAATCGTCAAGCCACTGATTTTGATCAATAATTGCCCGCTTTTGGCGGTATTGGAAAAAATTTCAGAAAATTTCTGCAAAACATTTGACACCGTGAGCGAAATGCTTAAAATGCGCCTCTCACTTGGTTGAGACAGCAACGCTGAATCAGCAAGCGCCAGGCGCAGCAAGTGACCGCTTTGAGCCTGAAGAACAGTAAGGCCACGAAGTGGGTGGTTAGCTCAGCTGGGAGAGCATCGCCCTTACAAGGCGAGGGTCGCAGGTTCGATCCCTGCACCACCCACCATTTTCAAGCGGATTGCAGGTTCAACTAAGGTTGAATCGATGCGGAGCGGTAGTTCAGTTGGTTAGAATACCGGCCTGTCACGCCGGGGGTCGCGGGTTCGAGTCCCGTCCGCTCCGCCAACTTTTTCCCGGGTGGTTAGCTCAGCTGGGAGAGCATCGCCCTTACAAGGCGAGGGTCGCAGGTTCGATCCCTGCACCACCCACCAGTTTTGAAGAAAAGCAGATCCA
>Ga0209075_1002089_pt1 | contig 18051 bp, 15 predicted proteins | sample Stecom2011_FD_187523 | JGI IMG/M metagenome (GOLD analysis project Ga0209075, IMG submission 187523) | Agricultural soil microbial communities from Utah to study Nitrogen management - Steer compost 2011 (SPAdes) (version 2) | ecosystem: Environmental > Terrestrial > Soil > Agricultural land...
TCTTAGAGTTTTTTGGAGCACCACGACCATCAAGAAAATTGAGCTCTACATTCTGGCAAGACCCACCTCATATTCCTTTTTTGTTTAAATTAGATGACGATGATGAGGCTATTCAAAAAAAGAACCCCAGGGGCCAGAAAGAAGACATTGAAAAGTCTGGGCTAGAACCATCCCTGCTCACAAATAAACTACAGCAGATTACTGAGCTCAACACTCATTCAAAGTGGCTTACAAGCAATGTACGTACCTTATCTGATGCAAATCAATTGAGTTATGCAAGTATATTCTCTTACTGGGAGTTTCTTTTAGAAAAGAGAAATGACAATATTTTCAAGTTATCACTACTAGCCTTTCTTACTGGTATATCTAAAAAATACTGGGAAAATGGTTTGCAGGCGAGCCCGCCAGATACCGAATGTGTTGTCCTTGCAAAAGATAAACACCAATTACGATACAAAGTTAGTACTGGCTCAACAGAATTTATTCGTGATACTCCCTCTAAAGCAGTCCACTTAGCCCTTCCAAAAGCTTTTCAATTTTCAACCAATACGATTAAAGAAGGCTTAAAGGAAGAAACTGTAGTCAGGGCTTTTAATGGGGTTAATCCTGGCCCTTCATTGCGCCTAAACAATATTGCTCGTGCTGGTCATGTTTTATTAAGAAAAAAAATAGCGGGTGAAACATTAGCATTCATATTGTCGGGACGAGTCCCTATCGAATTCAAAGCTCGTTCAGCCTACTTAACAACCAGCAATTCTAGAATTAATGATATTTTTGAGAAGTGCTTAAAGCAATTAGCGCATGACGTTAGCAAATATCCTGATCGCATACCGCTGGTTAAATCCTCGTTTAAGCAATTTTTGGCGGAGACATCACCAGCATCAACTCATGAACTAGGCTCGCAACTTTCAAAGCCAAACTGGAACTTTCAATCCTTTAGCATAAAACCATATTTTGGTAACAACATAGACGAGCTAATAAACCGTCTTAATAATTTAGAGTTATATTTTTTCTGGATGGCGCAGTTTGCTTTATCTACCCGAGCGCTTGGCCCCGAAACTCAAAGCACAATCACTGGGGATTACTGGCTACACAAAGATAAAGACAGCTCTGAATACTTTGAATCTAAGCTATTGCTTTTGCCTGATTTACTGACTCATCAAAAAAATGAGCTTATTGTCTGCCGACAAAGTTTTTTAATGAAACACACACTAAAAGCAAAAGATTATAGCCCGCACTTCCCTCATAAATTTTATGAGAAAAGGCGCAATAAGATCTACGCATACCCTCTTTTTAGTAGCCAAGCCATCAAAATGACTCAAGAGTTATGGGGGCTGACTCCTCATCTTAATCGTAATAACGCACATAGACATCAAACAGCAACCTTCGCGCACGAGCATGCGAATGAAGTCATTGCCGACACATGGCTTGGTCACCATATCGATGGTTGGTTTTTTGACGCACCCGAGGCAAGTTCCGGCCACCAAACCTTAGAAAACTTATTAAAACTGCAAGAGAACTGGCTTGAAAGAATGGGATTTCATCTTGTGGAGAATCCACTTCCATGAAACTGCTACGCATAGACCAACTTGATCCTGAACTAAAATCGCCTGGATTTTGGACTCAAAAAAGACTGATTTTTTTACAAGTCATATTAGAGCTTTGCCCTAATAAAACTATTCGCCCCGCCACTTTAAAGCAAATAGAAAAAGGGGTTACCTCATTTATTAATGAAAATTTTGAGGTAGAAAGCGGCTCTAGCAAAAAATTCACATATCGTTTTAAGAAAAGCGAGCAAGAAGAGTGCAACCTAGTGATAGAGAGGCTGCAGGATGCTGGCTGGCTGTGTAGTTTTTTCCGTTTGAATTCAAAAAAAGAACATAGCAGTGTTTTGCCAACAGACGCAGACGCTTATAAGGCTTTAGCAAAAACTCAGGATCACCGAGAGCAGTTTTGGGCAGGTAAGATTGATAAAAAGATTAATTGGTTCAGGCAGCTAGTCATTGAAATCTCTGTTGGAAACGGACTTCCATTTAAAAAAATACAACTAAGTATTGATAACGATCTTTTTCTTAGTAGCCCCAAAGGGTACATAACAGTGCCAATTGCTGCTGGCAGCAGGAGAATCATTAATATCCCTTTATCTGCAAAGGCGACTTTGCTGTTTGAGCTTATCAAACGAAATAAAATATTACCTAAGATTGATTTTCTTTATTTAAATGATTTTTTGCATTCCAACTTTGCGGCTTATCGAAATGGGCTTGAATCCGTGATTTATGCCGCATTGCATAGAAAGCAGTTACCAGTTCCACTACCCATGCCTTCGGAAAATACTCCCGTTGTTTTTCGATACTCAGCCGCAGAATTCAAGCTTCTTAATCCTGGCTGTAAATTTCCTCTACTGATTCAAAGAAATCGTTCTAACTACAGCCACAATAACCAAAGCGATAATGTTCTTTCTTCTATTGATACTGAATTAAAATTTCTGCCTGAGCTAGAACACCGTGTTGTTGAAGCAGAAGACACTCTCAATTGGACTACAGAATGCCTGATTACCATTAGCTCCATAAAGAACAATCTTAAACGATTCCTCACTGACGATTTTGGTGTTTATAAGAATGGCACATTAGGCTTTGAACAAGTGTCTTCCGTTTTAAAAGACGCATTTATCAAAACAATCAGCCGTGCTAAAGAACGAGCGATGCACTCGGCTACAGCAATAGACATCCCTAATATTGAAAAAAGTTATAACGAAATTAATGAGGCTGGCATTGCCGTTGGGTTAATTGTTGCTATCAAAAGAATTTATTACCATCTACTAGAAAAGAAAAACACCTTAGACACCTGTCTGAACGAGATAAACACTATCTTCGAGCGTGGCATACTGCGGTACCCAACCATCAACCTCAATGCTTGGGATGAAGAGGATATTGAGATACTACTGAGCGATTTCATTTTAGAAAGAGATGACAGCCAACTTAAAGAATCTACACAAGACGTAATAGCTCAACGCTTTCTGAGCGTTATTCGTTATTGCCAAAAGGAGTTCAATGTATTTAAGCATATTGAACTGCCACAGCTTGGTCACAGAGGCATTGTAATAACGAACAGAAACCATGTATTAGGGCCAACTGAGTTTGATTTGCTGAAGTACACATCCTCTCCTGTTTTATATTTAGCATTTTATGGCGGATTAAGAGCTGGAGAGATTGCCAACCTCACTATGAATGATGTGGTAGCCAATAAGAGTGAGCTCACTTTTTATATTCGAAAAGGCAAAACACCAGCGGCTAAGAGAGCTATTCCTTTGCACTTAATCGCGCCACCAAAAGTGGTTAGCTGGATTAGAGATTATTACGAGGAAAGAAAAAGCTACTACCGTGGTTACCAGAAGAAATCACGACGAAACAAAGAAGCTTACTTAGAGAAGAACGAAGCTCCCTTCATTAGCAATAAGACTAACCTGTTTTCTCCTACGACAGGAGTTACCGCTACTCGGCAAGCCTTAATCCTGCTTCAAGATAAACTAGGAAGCGGTGCAAACCTACATCTATTAAGGCACTCATTTGCTTCAATGATGTTCTTACGCTGGTATTGCTGCAAGTATCCAGACTTAATTGATGAGCTCATTGATAAAAAACACTGGTGTTTTAGTAATGATGGTTTAGAGAAATTAAAGATTTTCTTTGGTGAAGATCCAGATATTCCTTTGCCAGATTCAAACGTTACAGCAATCATTCACCTAATTAAGTTGATGGGTCATAGCAATACCCACACTTTTTTTCAGGTGTACGTCCATAGCTTCGATACTGTATTACAGCATGCAATAAAACGTATTAACGAAAAGGATAATGAATCAATCTTACCTGGCAGCTTAATTTCAGAGCTAATACCCAATATGAAATCGCGAGCTAGTCATGTGAAGCTAAAATCAAGAAAGATAAGAGATTTGGTTTGGTAGGACTACCCAGATTCGAACTGGGGACCTCATCCATGTCAAGGATGCGCTCTAACCAACTGAGCTATAGTCCTAAAGAAGGATGCGCATTATAAATTTTAAAGGATTAAATGCAAGTCTTGTTTTATCAGAACTAATCGTCCGTAGACTCTTGGGTTCTTACTCTCTCTGCTATATCTCCGACCTCACAATCGAAGTATTCACATAGCGCATCTAGCACATCAGTTGAAGTGCTATAGCCTACTTTATTAGCAATTCTTGAAAGAGTAGTCCGATGAACTCCCGTTTCTGCAGAGACATCTTCAAGGGTAATTCTTTTCTCTTCTCTAAAGGCTTTATCTGCCATTAATTCTTTAAGTCGAAAGCGAATCATACTGTTCTCTATAGGATATTTGCGCTCATTATCCCTTATTTGCCTCATATATAGCAAATATGACACAAAATACTTGAAACAATGAATCATATTTGCTACATTTAAACCACATTAGGCACATATGAGGATATTTTGATGAATACTTATATTACTGTAAACCAATTGGCTGAGCGCCTGCACTACAACCCACGCTATATAAACCACACTTTAAAAGACAAAGTTTTCTTTGAAGGAGTGCATTACATCCGCCCATTTGGTGGACGACGAATCTTATATATCTGGGAATCTATTGAAGAAGAGTTGATGCGCTACACCAAAGATTCAGCATCAGTAATTCCTATGAGCAACGGAGGTGTCTGCTATGGCTAGTATTCGTTCTCGTGGTGAAAATGGCTGCTTATTCTTTGATTTTAGATATCTAGGTTTCAGATGTCGTGAACAAACTTTATTACCAGATACCGCCGCCAACAGAAAAAAACTGCAAGTTGTTTTAAATAAAATAGAAAAAGCAATTAAAGAAGGAACCTTTAACTATCAAGAGTTCTTTCCAAACAGCCCAATGGTGCAAAAACTACAAGCAACCCAAGAACTTGAAGAAGCTGAAACGCCGCTATTTAAGGATTTTTGCGAGGAGTGGTTTTTAGAGAACACGATCCGCTGGAAGGAATCTTACATAAAGCTCATCAGAAGCACTTTAGATAGATACCTGATCCCCGAATTTGGAGACCAGGCTGTCGGCAAAGTCACCAAAGCAAACCTTCTAAAATTCCGCGCGTCACTCGCCAAAGTTAGCTACGGAAATGAAGGAGCAACACTTTCAAACGATAGGATTAATCACGTTATGACACCCTTACGAATGATTTTAGATGAAGCTGCTGACCGCTTCGACTTTAACACGCCTTACAAAAACATAAAAACACTAAAAATCGAGCAAAAGGACATCGAGCCATTTTCACTCTCCGAGGTTCAAAAGATTCTGGATAACGTTCGTGCTGACTTTCGAGATTACTTTTTAGTTAGGTTCTTCACTGGTATGAGAACAGGTGAAATTGATGGGCTTCAGTGGAAATACGTTGATTTAAATAATCGCCAGATACTAATTAGAGAAACCATTGTTCAAGGCGAAATTACCACCACAAAAACTCCCGAATCACGTCGCACCATTGATATGTCTACACCTGTCTATGAAGCATTTAAAAGACTGGATTTACAGAAAAAAGAAAATGCTCGTTTTGTTTTTGCCAATAGCCGTGGTAATCCACACAATCATCGCAATGTAACGCAAAGAATTTGGTATCCACTGCTTGAAGAGCTGGATCTAAAAAAGCGTAATCCGTATCAAACTCGTCACACAGCTGCTTCTTTATGGCTTGCTGCAGGAGAAAGTCCTGAGTGGATTGCAAGGCAAATGGGTCACACAACTACTCGCATGCTGTTCACTGTGTATTCGCAATATGTACCTAACTTAACTCGCCAAGATGGCTCTGCCTTCGACCGCCTGTTACAGCAGCAAGGAGTGTAGCCATGAAAAAAATTACAGCTCCAAACAACGGTAATCTGGCTCAAGGATTGAGCCAATGGTTAATCGGCATCTATGAAATCCAGGCAGGTTTTGGTTTGGCTAAATATCTTGGCCAAGCCAGTCATTGTAGTAACTATGATGCGGTGTATTGGTGGGTTAAAGCGCAACTTGAGTCTCAGCCAGTTTCACTCAAAACCTATGGCGATCTTAGGCAGCTGTTTGCTTCTCAACTTCCATTTCTAGGTTATGAATGGGTTACAGACATTACTGATATGCGTTTATTTGCATAGTAAAAGGCAGGAGGCACTCTATGTTTATTGATGATCATTTACAGTATTTGCAGTCACAATTTGCGCGTCCACCAAGAACCTTAAGTAGCTATTTTTCTCAAAGCACGCTCACAACTGACCAAGCTAATGCTGCTGAAGCTATTGAAAGATTTATTCAAAACCCACAATCAGGCGCGTTTATCTTAAAAGGCGCTGCTGGTACAGGTAAAACCTTTCTAATGAAAGCATTGGTGCAATATCTTGCAGACAGAAACTGCTGCATGTTTTTAATGGCTCCTACAGGCAAGGCCGCTGAGGTGCTAACCAATGCGACAGGTTATAAAGCCAGAACAGTGCATCGCTCTATATTTACCTTTGAAGATGAAGAAGGTAATGGTGGCAAGGACATAATCATCAAAGAACTGAGAATCGCCCCAAATAACAGTTTCATTGTCTGCGATGAAGCTTCCATGCTGTCTGAAACAATCAGCGAGCGTACGAACAAAGAAGTATTATTAGAATCCCTAATGATTTTTTCTAATCTTGGTAAGTCTAAAAATAAACTCATACTAATTGGTGATGCATTTCAGCTTCCACCCATTCATCAAGAAGAGTCATTAGCACTACAGTCTTTACACTTTAAAAATAAATACCAAGCCGCATGCACAGTAATTGAGCTAAATGATGTGGTTCGTCAAAAAACCCATAGTGGTATTTTATTTTTAGCTAATACATTTAGACATGCACTTGTTACTAAGCAAAGTATTTCTCCTGCGTCTTTGTACCGCTCATTTATAATTAATCATCAGTTTGGTGATGTCGATAGAGTGCGAAACTCAATAAGCAGCATTTACCTCAGCTACAACTCGAATTCATGGGATGACAATGCCATCATCATTGCACACACAAATAAAACGGTTGACCGTTATAACAAGGCAGTTAGGGCACACTACTTTTCTTCTGAATTAATTCACCAACCCTGTGTTGGCGATAAGCTATTGGTGACTAAAAACAGCTATACCAAGGAGCATGATGTTTACAATGGTGATATTGGCTTTATCAGTGCCCGCTATGCTGATGTAGAAGTGCTAAGCATTAGTGTTCACCAAGGTGGCGTAAACAAAACAGTAGACTTATTATTTTACGATGTTGAGATTCAGCTGAAACCCAATCAAGGTATCGAGCGGCGGTTCAGAACTCATATATGCGGCAATGCATTGTTTTCGGGCGAGCCAGGGCTTAATGAAGAAGAAAGGCTAGCTTTTTATATTCTAAGAAACATCCGCACACAGCACTGCACTTCGCAACTAGAACGTGAGGAAGTGCTTAGAAATGATCCTCACTTAAATGCCTTGATTGTTAAGTTTGGCTACGCCATTACCTGCCATAAGAGCCAAGGCAGTAGCTGGCAAGCCGTTATTCTTGATAACAAAAGTGCCTATGATAATTTGCGCTGGCACTACACTGCGATAACAAGGGCGGAAGAGAGGTTGTACTTAATAAGCTAAGCATCTAAACCAAACACTGCCCATCAATGAATGGGCGTAAAGCATTTTTTATTTATTCCTTCTATAACTATAAATATACAAAGCGAGCCTCTACAGCCACTGCTCGCTTCAAATCCACTCTATCACTGCATATTCGTTATCAACGCTGGTTTGGCACTCTGTTCATTCATTTGGTTTAGATGAACTTTACATTGCTCGTTCAGTTGCTGCATTCCTTGCACGAATAAAGGGTAGTTAATGGCAGCATTTAAATTGCTTCGGATGACAATCTTGTGATTTTTTAACGTAGCCTTCATTTAATGATGAAAATTAAACTGTTAGTTTTTCTAAAAACAATACCTCAAGAAAAATCAAAAACACAACATATAGTTATTGAAAAAAACAAATAACACTATATATTGTATTTCAAATGACTTTTAAGAAGAGAGTATTTTATGGCTAATAAAAATCAATGGGTTACAAAACATCAAAATGGGTGGGCTGTACGTGGAGAAAACAACAGTAAAGCCACTGCCGTATTTCCAACCCAAGAAGCTGCTAGAGCTCGTGCAGTTGAAATTGCAAAAAATCAAAAATCAGAAGTAATCATCCAAAATCAGCAAGGGAAGATTCGACAAAAAACCTCTTATGGAAACGATCCATTTCCACCAAAGGGTTAATCCAAAAAAAATATTTAAACCACCAATGGCGTTCAACTACGCTTTCAAATCAATCACTTATGGAATCGCAGGATAGAAAAAATGCATGATTACGCAATATTTGGACATAACCGTGCCACAATAGGACGCTGGCTCGGTATTATTTCCATAGTTTTGGCTGGCGCAGCTTCTTCATTATTTGCTTGGCTATACGAAGCAACAAGTGCAGAAACATATGTAGCCGCAATAGTAACACCAGCCATAATCTATTTTATCTTACACTGCTGCTTTAATAAGTTCGCTTGGAAGCTCCTATCTTTTAGCACCCCCAATGTCAGTGGTGTCTGGTCAGTACAAGGTAAAACGCTTAATGAAGATGGCTCTACTAAGTATGATTGGAAAGCCGAAATAGATATTGAACAAACTTGGGAAAAGATTTGTGTAACACTAAGAACATCACAAAGTTCAAGTGAAAGCTATACGGCTACTCTTGCCGCAAAGCCAGGAACAAAGGCTGGCTGGGTGCTTCATTACGGCTATTCAAACACACCAGATTCCAATCAATACCATGAACTAAACTCCCACAAAGGTTATTGCGAATTGGTTTTTAATAAAGAACTAAGCCAAGGCGAAGCCAGTTACTTTAATAGTAATGGTAGAAGGACTTTCGGGCAGATGACTTTAAGGAAAGAGAAATAATGATTAATTTTGAGAACAGACTAATAAGTCTAAAAAATCGTCGTCAAGGAACAGCAGAGCGAGTTCGCTTAGAAAAGAGCAATGGCTTGAGCTATTACGATTTCAGGCCTACTGAACGACATGAGAACTTGAACGAAAGCGCCGCTATAAAATATGTAATAGGTTCAATGGCTGCAGTTAGCCAAGATTCCACAAAAATATCTATAGACGAAGGCGAGAGAGTAGCAACAACATTGAAGGAAATGCTCAAAACTGCGGGTATCAGCACAGAAATAAGAATGCAAGGCTCCGTAGCGTTAAACATACACATTGAAGGCTATTCTGATGTGGACATGCTTATTCTAATATCAGAAACATTCACAGTTCAAACACCTGAATTGCCAAGAACCTACTATATAGATTCTAGCGACAAGCGCTCAATGGTCGATGTTGTTAAAGAGCTAAGACTTCATTCAGAAGAGATGCTCACTTCTCGATACCATGCTGCTAAAGTAGACATTAGCGGCGCAAAATCTATTTCTCTTAGTGAAGGAAGCCTAAAGCGAAACGTTGATATTGTACCAAGTTGCTGGCACAACACGCATGACTATCAGGGAACGGGGCTTGAACATTTCAGAGCTGTAAAAATTTATGATAAAAAAAATCATAAATTAATTGAAAACAAGCCATTTCTGCATATCAAAAAGGTAAATGATAGAGATGCTAAGTATGGTGGCAATCTTAAAAAAGTAACTCGGTTAATGAAAAATATAGTTGCCGATATGCCTGAATACAAAAAAACAAAAGCAAAAAAACTATCAAGCTACGACATTACAGCGATCGCTTATTCCATGAACGAAAGCTTACAATGCAGCCAGTATCTACCGCTAGCACTACTAGAAAATCTGCGTTCTTATTTGTTAATTATTTCGTTTTTAGAGAGCGAAAGAAACTCGTTGCTTGTTCCTGACGGCTCAAGAAAAATATTCAATGATGAAAAAAAAGTTGAAGCTCTACTTATACTCCATAGGGAAGTAAGCGATCTAGCCGAAGCAGTTCAAAAAGCTATTACTCCACAAACAACCGAATATGATGGTAATGTATTGAAAAATCGACAGATTGTTTTTTTCTAAGGTGCGACAGCTCAGACCTAATCTGACAGTTACCCATTTTCTGGTGTCGCTGTCAGTTTAGGCTTGTACTAGCGTTTTAAATTATCTTCTTGGCTGTCTACCAGCATGAGCTTACTTAATTCATCTTTGTAAGATTCAATATCTTTCTCCGAAATTGGAAGGCCTAGAGTGGAATTATTAAGCAGCTTGCTGGCCGCCTTTTGGTATTCCAAAACACACCTATAAGCTGTATCTAAGCACGCAACAGTAGCTGCTTTATTGTCCTTATGAGCTATACGCCAATCACGGAAATCTTTTAAATTCTTCCAATGTGAGTGCCATTCGGCTGCATTTAATCCCAGATGTTTCATAAGATTGTTTAAAAACTCTTCTGGTGATGGAAGGCAGTTCTTAAAATGCAAAAAATCCTTATCATTTCCAAAGAGGTGTGCCCAATTTAATAGAGCCATATCATAAAAATTATTCACAACTAAAAGCTGAAATCGATCGACATCTCGCTCAAAAACTCCTAGTTCACAAGCTTTTTTATAGCAGAAATATTGTCTTTGAAACTCTTTAGCAACATCAATAACTGAGCATAATTTTTTCTGTTGCTCATTTAAGTCATCAAGCTCGTCGTTCATTTAAGAATTCTCTTAGTTTTTTCACTATCAAACCCAATCCGCTATATCTGTTTCGCCTGTTGCTTGTTTAAACTGTACTTCGCTATCCAGCGCCTTGAAGTGCTCCAAGCCGCAGCGTATTTTGTCGCTTTCGGCTAAGCGCAAATCTTCAGTGAATAGACTGCTTTTAGTTTCTACTACAAAGTAGAGTTTTTCTTGTCCGTCTTTGTTGAATAGCACTGCCCAGTCTGGGTTGTAGCTACCTAGCGGGGTATCAATTTTGAACCAGCTTGGTAGTTTGCTATACAGCTTAACATCAGGGTTCTTCTCTAGTTGTCCCGCAAAGCTTACTTCTGTATTTGAGTCGTAGATGATGTGGCTATACACGCTTTTTTCGACTTCTAGCATGTTTTGCTCTAGGTAACCTTTTAGCTCTTCTTCTAAAAAGAGTTCTTGTGCATAGAAGGCTTGCTCGCCAATTTTTTCATATTTAATGCCATCAACTAAGGCGTGCATTTTTTTACGCTGAATAATCTGTAGGCTGTTTTCAATAAACTTCTGTGGGTTCTTTTTGAAGTCATTAACTCTGCCGCTATCTATCAGTATTTGGGCAATAGTTTTACGAGTTAACTGTGTTTTGTTTTGCAGGTAAGTCAGAATATCGGGCAGTTGTTCAAACTGTGCATCAAAGGTTTGCGTTACTAGTAACTCTTCTTCAACGCCCACACCGCTACGGTCGATGGTGATATTGGCTAAGCCTGTTAAAAACTTAGGCTTGCTAACCATCATCATACGAATTTCATCAGCGCAGTCTTTAATCAATTTATTTAAGTCAAAATCAACCTGATAAATGGTTTTGTACTTAATGCGTTCCCATAGATCAGCAAAGTCAGCCCCAAGAATGACTTCTTTTTTAGGTGTGGCTGTATAGGCTTTGCTGGCATCCTTAACATCCAATCCACCAGCAATTTTCTTCAGCACACTTTCAATTTGAAGTTGAACTGGCGCGAAGTCGGTTGGTAGTTCTAAGGTGTTATTTTTGAGTGATGTTTTTAAGCTATCCTGAACCTTGCCATTCACATCAATAAACTTTTGTTCTTTCAGGTAATCCCAAAGTTTTTCAGAGTCTTCGACACCTAAAAATACAACCTCATTGTCTTCTTCACGAAGCACTAAGTTAGCAAAAGTATGTTGCTCTACTACACCAAAGCGAATGCCATCATCCTCTTCAATTTCTTTCTGTAACGCAGTGGTAAACTCGTTGTAAGACTCGTTAGCGATTACGGTAAGCGTGTTGATGCTGAAGTTAGAGTCCACCACGCGGCTGCCCGTTTGGTCTACAGATAAACGTAATCCTCGACCAATCTCTTGGCGTTTTTTAATGGTCGATTTAGTTTCGTTCAGAGTGCATATTTGGAAGACGTTTGGGTTATCCCAGCCTTCGCGCAAAGCCGTGTGAGAGAAGATAAAGCGAAGCGGCACATCCATACGCAGCAAACGCTCTTTATCTTTCATGATCAAGTCATAGGCTGATTCATCAGCAAGAGTATTACCTTTTGTGTCTCTAACTCTGCCTTTGTTGTCGGCTGCAAAATAACCATCATGCACTCGGCTGGCATGAATATCTAAATCTACTTCGTTAAATAAAGAGCGGTATTTAGGATGCTTGGCCAGTTGATTAAACTCTTCTTCAAAAATCTGCCCATACACACCCAGTTTCTCATTACCTTCATCATCATAGATGCGGTAATTAGCCACCTTATCAATAAAGAACAGCGATAAAACTTTAATTCCTTTGGGGTTAAGCAGTAGCTCACGATTTAAATGTGTCTCAATAGTTTTACGAATTTGTAGTCGCTTTAACGCTAACTCATCGACACCACCAACACTTTTACCTTGCTCGATAAAATCAGGCTTAGAAGTGAAATCAATCCATTCATTGCCAGGCTCAACACTAATATCTTTAATGATGTAGCCTTCATAAATATCACGCTTACTGAGTTCGTATAAATCAGCACCTTGCTTGAGCCATTTGCTTTCAGTTTTGATCGTGCCAGCACGGGTTAGTGCATCAAATTCTACTTTGGCCTCGCAAACCCCATTCTTATTGCGTGTATCGAGCAGTTTTATGTAAGCATTGTTATGGTCGTCCTGCGGTAATACAGGTAGCACAGCAATCTGCTTAACCAACTTTTGGTTATAGGCATCTACGGCATCCAATTTATAAATCGGCAAATGCTTATCACGGTGAGTCGCAGAAAAACGCAGGGTAAATAAAGGATTTAATGAAGCAATGGCTTCCGCTGATTTTTCAGTAGTATCTACGGTTTGTGGTTCATCAATAATCACTACTGGATTAGTTTGAGCAATTAACTCTATTGGCCGTAAACCCTCTAGGCGGTCATTGCGGCGGTGAATAATATTGGCAGCCGTCTCTTTTTCTTTATCCGTAAAGCTACGACGGAACGCATCAATATTGATCACCATAATCTGAATATGGCTAGACTCAGCAAAGTTACGTACTTGCTCTAGGTTAGCCGAGTCGTAAATAAAGCTATCAACCTTGGTTTCTTTATAAATATCGGTTAGGTGCTCATGAGTAATCTCTATGGATTTCTTCACACCTTCTTTAATCGCTAGGGTCGGCACAACGATAATGAACTTGGTCATGCCATAGGCTTGATTAAGCTCGTAGATAGAGCGCAAGTACACATAGGTTTTGCCTGTGCCTGTTTCCATTTCTACGGTGTAATTCAGGGTGCTCTTATCAAGTGCTGTCGTTGGTTTTAAACCATGCTTTAGCTGCACTCGTTTTAAATTATCCAGCAGCTCACTATTGCTAAGCACTAAACGGTTGGCCGTTCCCAAGGAGGCATTAAAATCCAAACGGCCTTGCGGTGCTGCATGGTGCATTATTTGTGGCATGGTAAATGGCGTATGGCAGCTCTCTTGCCCTTCAAACAAACCAACCACCGCTTCCCACGCTGCTTTTTGGTGAGGCAAGTTTTGCTCAAATTTAAATTTCATGTTTTTTCTCCGCCAACACCGCTTCTATTTCCTGACGTAACTCTTGCTCGTTCGGTAGGTAAAGCTGATATTTTTGCACAAACAAATTCGCATCCATTCCATAAGTAGCGTATTCCACCAGCAGTTCATCTTTGTCTTTACTCAAGATGATGCCGATAGGTGGGTTATCTCCCTCTACGTTTTCTTCTTTAGCGAAGTAGCCCATGTATAAATTCATCTGACCGATGTCTTGATGTTTTACATCGTTAATTTTCAAATCGATCAGTACAAAGCAACGCAAAATACGGTGGTAGAACACCAAGTCCACATAGTAATGAACATTGTTAATGGTGATACGATATTGTCGCCCGACAAAGGTAAAGCCTTTGCCTAGCTCTAGTAGGAAATTTTCAAGGTTATTGCATAGTGCGGTTTCTAAGTCTTTTTCACTGTAAACAGCACGTTCAGGCAAGTTTAAAAACTCAAAGATATAGCTATCGCGCTGCACATCTTCTGGCTTACTGATTAAGGCATTGCGATTAGCCAGTTCTAATACTTGTTCCTTATCCTTACTGGCGGCCAAGCGTAAAAATAGTCCTGTATCTTTTTGGCGCATCAGTTCGCGCACACTCCAATTGGCCGCTAGAGTTTGCTGCATATAAAACTGGCGTTCAGTGTCGTTTTCGACCTTCAACAACTCAACATAATGCGACCAACTCAATTGGTGCGACACTGTCGCACCATTTCGGAACGTTAAATAAAACTGGCGAAAACGCTTTAAGTTAGAAAGGCTAAAACCCTTGCCGTGCTTGAGCTTTAAGTCGTGACTAAGGGTAAGAAGCAGTTGGCTGCCATATTCTGCAGTGGCTTCACCTTGCTGCTCAAACTCAACAATATGTTGGCCAATTTGCCAATAGGTAGTCACTAAGCCAGCATTTATAGCAGCTACAGTTTTAGTCTGACCTTGCTTAAAGGTATTAGAAATAACATCCAATAAGCGGCCATAGTTAGGGTTGGCTGGTGTTGTATTTTGATTCATATTTACCAGCCTATATGCTCAATACATCTTCAATGCCTGCTTGCTTCAAGCGTTGAATTGCATTGGTTTTTACAGTGTCGTCTTTAAAGCCGTTATCGCGGAACACTACACGCAACACGGGCTGCTCTTCGCTGCTTAAGCCGACAATGGCTTGTACGGTTTCAAGGGTAATATTTTCATCGAAACAGGCGACTAATGAGCCAAAGGCAACGTTAAAGACTTGTTGTGAACCAAGGATTAGCTCTTCAACAGGCAAAGTGAACGGCAAACCATATTTCAACAACACTTCATACAGCAAATCTTCGCTGCTGCGTTCAGGCATAATGTTGTCTGCAGCTGCTAATAAATCTTGTTCAAGGTTATCTAAATCAGGCTGCCATTTTTTGATATTGGAAGTATCGAGTTTTAAGACCTTAAAGCCTAAATCTGTTGTAGTATCTGGGTGTTCTTCTTTAATTTTTTGTGCAGCACGGCGAATGCGTTCTTTGCCGATTTCGGCAATGGTTTCGTAATTATTCTTGCGTGCTTCTGATTTTTCAGGTGTTGGCTCAGGGATTTGAACCATGATAAATTTTCGGTTGCCGCCATCTTCAGCGTTAAGCTGCATAACAGCATGAGCAGTCGTGGCAGAGCCAGAAAAGAAATCAAGAATTATATCTCCCGAGCCAGTACCAATAAAAACACTACGCTTCACTAGCTCTATAGGCTTTGGATAATCAAAGAGTTTTTTTTCTGCAAAAAGGCTTTTTACTTCTTGCGTTGCACTTTGAGTATGCCCGACCTCTTTGTGATACCAAATACTAATTGGAACTCTACCCTGATTTGTCTCAGACAAAAACTGCTTTAAGGCTGGAACATTACTTCCATCTTTGCCAAACCAAATCCGATTGTCAGCAACTAACTCTTGATACCGCTCTTTACTAGTGCTCCAACAACGCCCATTAGATGCCTTAACAATTCTTCCTGAAGGGGTTGTTATTTCGTAATCATAAAGAGCGCTATAAGTAGCAACAGAAAAATCTCCAGCCTTCCACGCTCCGCGCGGGTCATCATCGGGATTTCTGTATCGTGCAAGCTGCTCTTCCGAGGCAGGCAGTAAATTACGTTCAAATAATGTTAAATTTTTGGCATAACATAAAACTTGCTCATGATTGGTTGAAAAGTACTTTGCATCATTTTGAGGGGAGTATTTTTTCTCCCACACAATCTCAGATATGAAGTTACCCTCACCAAATACTTCATCGCATAATTTTCTTAGGTTATGCACTTCATTATCATCAATCGAGATAAAGATAACGCCATCATCTTTTAGCAGGTTGCGCGCAAGTTTTAAACGCGGATACATCATATTTAGCCAGTTGGAATGGTAGCGTCCTGCGGCATCACTATTGGTACTCAGCGGATTGCCTTCGCCATCCACTTGGTTAGTTAGTCGTTTGTAATTGGCTAGGTTATCTTTGAAGTCGTCTTTATAAACAAAATCTTTACCCGTGTTGTAAGGCGGGTCGATATAAATCATTTTCACCTTGCCAAAGTAGCTTTTTTGCAGCAGCTTTAGCACTTCAAGGTTATCACCTTCGATATAGAGGTTTTCTGTGCTGTCCCAGTTTACCGATTCATCTGGTGCTGGGCGTAGTGTGCCCAAACTTGGGGTAGTAGCAATGCGCTTAGCCTGGGCTTTACCCGCCCAAGTAAATTGATAACGCTCATCATCGGTTTCAACATGCTCACCTAGCTCAGCTTTTAGGGCATCAAAATCAATCTTGCCTTCAGCAAACACTTCAGGAAAAAGCTGTTTAAGCTGTTCGATATTGTGTTCAGTTAAGTTTTTACTTTCGCCAGCAATGGCGGTTAATTCGTTCTCTTGTTTCATCTTTTTTCCGTCTTTAAATTCTAGCTGGCATATTTAATACTGATTAAGCTGTTTTCGTTCATCATTTTATTTCAATACTAAACTGCTTAGATAATTTCGCTAACAGTTCATCTTTAATTACTTTCAAACTTTCTTCTTTGGTGACTTCCATTAAAGAGTCGTAATCATTTAGCTCGCCGCAATTTAAGCATTTAATCAAATCGCCAGACTTATATTCCTTGCTAGTATCGCCTTTTACGTTTTCGCTACAGAACAAACACTTGACGGCAAGCTCATAGTTTTTATTCACTGGGTAACGCTCCAAATACTGAGATGATAATCGCAGACATCGACAACAAAAAACTTAAGAAGGTAAAGATTCCGTTATGAGCTTCAAATATATCTGATAATTTCCTAAGCGCAGAGCGGGAATCTTGAACGCGCTTCGATCTAGCTACACCTAATCCCTTTTCCGTAACCTTCCACCGATTAGCTTGTGAAACAGTAAGGTACAGCGGCTCCACCCAGCCTTTAGATATACAGCGCTTAAAGGCCTTCTCAATCTTTTCAAAAGGGTAGTTGTTCTTTTTCTTTCTTGTTTTATTAAGTGCCACTAAAAGCAATGCTGGGTTCATACCTAAATCATTACGAGTAACACCCAGCTCTTCCATTTCTGAAATGTAAGCATCGAGGATTGCTAGTTCTATTGCGTCATTTTTACTCACTTCATCATCCCAACTTGATTAGCTCAACATTGAAAGCTGAGCTTTCAGTTTTTGTATTTCCATATTCAACTCAACCTTTTCGTTAAATTGCTGAGTTTTATTGCGTTTGTTCTCCAGCGCAGCTATTTCTTGCTTTAGTTGTTGTACCTTATGAAGGGTATCACGCTTTTCATCTAGGCTTTCGGCATAAGCGGGAGCTGCATCTTTTAAACTTGTTTTATTCAAGCTTAAAGCTAATAGGTAGCTTACCAAATGCTGCTGCAACGCCTCATACAAAGCTAATAAATGCTGTTTTGGTTGTTGGTTAAATTCAACTGCAGCAAACAAGTTTTCAAGTAATGTATCTGGCGTTGCTAATGGTAGCCAGTGCGTTTGGATAATCTCTTGCACAACGAGTTTTTCATTACTGGTATCTGCTTGGTTAATAGTTTTATGCGCCAATGACCATTGAGCACTTTCACCGTTGGTGGTAATGATTTCTAAAACAACGGGATAAGGTATGTGCTGATGAAACAAACGATGTAGCTGTGTGCATTGGCTTTGGCTTGGCAGCTTATCTTTTAGCATGCATTGAATAACCATCAGCTCAAGATATTCGCTCTGCTCATCTTGATAGGCAGAGATATTGCTATTGTTCGGCGTAATGTGCGCAACAAGGTTAATGCTGCTAAGCGTTTCTTGTAGAAGCTTTTGCGTGCTCGCACTATTTTGCGTTTGTGCTACTAAGCTTTTTTTGCTGATTTTATGC
>Ga0209075_1002090_pt1 | contig 18051 bp, 12 predicted proteins | sample Stecom2011_FD_187523 | JGI IMG/M metagenome (GOLD analysis project Ga0209075, IMG submission 187523) | Agricultural soil microbial communities from Utah to study Nitrogen management - Steer compost 2011 (SPAdes) (version 2) | ecosystem: Environmental > Terrestrial > Soil > Agricultural land...
AGGCTGTCTATGCCGTCGGTCGGCATTCTTGGAGGGCGCAGCGTATAGAAATAGGGCTGCTCCCGGAATCGGTCAATCAGCGTGCGGATAACGCCAATATCATCAGTCGACTGCCTTAACTGCTCGGCGAGTTCACGGGCTCTCGGGTTGCCCGAGGCCGGTAACTGTAAATATCGACGCACCTCACCGGGCTCTAAAGCTTCGCTAACCTGCCCCCCTGAATCGCCCAACGCCAATCTGTAGCGAACTGCGCTATCTGCAGGCCGGCGGAAGCGAAACAGATCGCCTGACTCCTTTACCACGTTGTCTGAAACCGCTACGGAATTTTCGAGCGCAAACGCCCAGCGCTGGTCCGTTGGCTCCATCAAGACATCGTATTGCCCGGGCTCAAGTTCACCTATGCCGCCGTCCACATCAACCCGGCCAGGTCGCCGGAAAGGCTCGTAACCACTCTGGCGCCAGGTTCCATTATCGAGAGTATCCAGTATCAGCCCCCGCCAGTACCTGTCCCGGTGAGCTGGCATGGGGCCGCCAAAGGTCACCCTGAAAGCTCGTGCACTGCTTTGCGCAAGATTGGATATATCCCCTGGCCGCATGGTGTCACTGATTCCACTGCGGGCCTGACCAGAAACCAAAGGCACACTCCAAAGCGGCTCCATGCGCGGGAAGAACACAAACAACAGCACAACAACCGGCAGCACTTTAAGGAGCATGCTTGCCAGCCTGCGCCAGCCGGCTTTTATGCCTCCGGGCAAGTCCGGTGCATTGAGCACCTGCAAGCCAATCAGTAATAAGGCGATGGCGCCGATGTTAACCAGCGCCCAATGGATTTCCTGATGAAACAGAAAGTTCACAGTGGCCAGATACACCAGAATATAAAACAGCACATAGAAATCACGGGCAGTGCGGGTTTCCAGCCACTTCAAACCAACTGTGAGTACAAAGAACGAAGCCGCGGTATCCACGGTAAAGCTCCCCTGCACACGTACCAGGTAAACTGCAATCAGCGCCAACATAATCCCGGTTCGCAACCAGCGCCCCGGCAAACGCACTCGGCCTTGCTGAGCCAGCCAACGCCAGCTTGCCAAGGCGACACACACAAGGATCAGCCACACGGGCAGCCGGTCAATTTGCGGCGACAGCAAGAGCGCAAAGCTTGCCATCAACCAGAGCAGCGCCCGGGATGGCAGGCTGTCGCTTTGCTTTTCAGGTTCCGGCGTTGACCGGCTCCAAAAACTCATATCTTCGCCCCTGCCGTCGCTTTCTTACCTGAATCCGTATTGCTGCGCGTGCCGTGGGGCGCGCCTTGCATATCCCTTGGCTTTTCCTGGCCCCAAACCGCCAGCGCCCGAAGGCAACGGGTTGCATGGGCTTGGCCAGAGTCTGGCTCTATTACCTGGCCGGGCAGATTCAAACCAAAACGCGCCCCACTCTTGCCACGCTCAATCACAAGCCAGGACAAGTAACTGAGCCGTAATTCGTGGTCAGTGCCGGAAAACGCATTAAAATCCAACCAATGAGGGCTGCCTCTATCGGCCTCCCAATCCGCCACCACCATCTGCCCACTGCGAGCAAAACGCTTCCACATCACGCGCTGGCTCATATCCCCATCACGCCAGGGCCTTAATTCAGCATGATCATTGCCCTCGGGAGAACGTGCACTTGCCGATTGATCACCATCGTCCACCGCACTGACCACGTCGGGCGCGGCTATTGGCCGAGGAAACACCACGCCTGCTGAAACCGGCCTCATCCAGGACCAGGCCTTGAGTAAACCAAAGGGGAAACGGGTTTCAATTCGGATGCTGTCCGGTCGCAAATAGCCCCGAAAAGCAGAAACCACCGGTAATGCCACATCAGCTGATTGCCCCGATGGCACATGACCCAAGCGAACCTGAGTGTCGTCATCTGAAAGCATGATGGCTATGGCGTCGTCTTTGCCAGCGGCAGCTCGCAGGCGAAAAAGAATGTCATCACCCGCAAATCCCTCCCCCGCCTGGACCAATGTGAGCTCCAGGCCAGAAAGGTTTCGATGGGTTTGGTGCATGGCACCCACAAACACGGCACCAAGGAGAAAAGTGACCAGATAAATAAGACTGTTCTGATAGTTAATGGCAGTAAGCAGCATGATCAGCAACAGCACACCGAACACCACGCCCGCGGCCGTAGGCAAGATGAAAAGATTTTTCTGGGTAAGTAGCTGCACATCGGAGCGCGGAATTCGACGGTTGATCCAGCGCTGCCAGCGGCTGCGGATTAGTCTGCTCATTATGTCCCTGAGGCCGGAAAAATTGATATAAGTTCAACACATCGAACATTCAGTGCCATGTTAACCCGCATCGCAGCGCTTTTATAACTCTACGACCAATCAAGGATTCTGATCACAAACTGACACTCACACCCTTGAAATGATGCGGAACAACCCGAATACTGCTTGATAGAGAGATGCGTACTGATTGCTGTAACCTCAGACACGCCTCGTACCTGAGTTTATCGCAGCAAGAGGCCAGATTATGAAACACCTGAACCTGCCAGGCGGGCACTATCCCCGCGTGGCCAGTCTTATTAGAAGTACTAATAAAAGCACCACCCCTATCGCAGCGGCCATTGCCGCGACACTTGCAGCAGCTGCGATGCCGGCGTCTGGGGGTGTTCAGTCCATGACTTCCGATGAAATGGTCGACACCTACGTTAAAGATTCTGCGGTTATTGTCGTACCCAGAGAAGGCCGTAAATCGGAAGCCGACCGCCAGCGCATTATCCGCTCTCTCACCATTTCCCCAGGTGAGCCAGTTGTTACCGAAGCGGAAGAAGAAGCCTACCGCGAAGGCCTGCAACGGCTTACCGAAGAAGGCCAATCGGATGCTTTGATTAGCGCTGAAGAAGAATTCCTGCGCCGAGCGCTACTGCTCCCTCAGGAAGAGCTGGCAAGAGCCCAGCCCCAGGCAGACTTTACGCCGAACATTCCACCGCTGATCTTCGGCCAACAGATGCAGATTCCGGATGAGCCCTTCACCCAATCGTTTCTTAACGATCAGCTGGGTATTGGTTTTGACGGGCAGAACCTGAACTTCTCCATTGGTAACCCGCCGGGGATTGATCAGATTCAGCTGCCACAGGGGATTAATGAAGGGCCCATTTTGTTAACACCCAGACCGGGTGGTGGGTTTGATCTTTCTATCAGGGTGCCTGATCAGTAGGTAGTTCTGCCAAGCTCAATAGGGACTTAAAAAAACGGCCGCTTGTATTCTCAAGCGGCCGTTTTTTATTGACTGTAATCTTACACAGATCTTTTATTCAATTCCCGGAAACAAAAAAACGCCCCGACGAACGGGGCGTTTTAACACTACTGGTGTTCAGATCAGATTAGTGACCGTATACCGCCAGCTTGGTGTTGGTTACTGCTACGTTGTCGAGAGCAACGGAACCGATAGAAGCTCCACCGATTTCGATGCTGGCAACCGACACATCCATAAAGATGTTGTTAACATCAATACGGAGTACGTCTGTTGCTGTAGAGGCTCCAAGACCGGCGCCTTTGTAAACGTCCAAGTTAGCATTTGCAAATGTTGTAAACACCGCCTGCTGCTGTGGTGTCATCGAGGCCACATCATAGCCATTAGCAGTGTACATCGCCATTGCATTTGCATCAGAGCCCGCACCAGTGATCTTAAGACCACGAACGCCTATACCCAAGAAGTCAACATCGAAGTTCATGTTCTGAACATCGAATGCTGCTACCAGGTTCAGGTGATCAGTAGCTGTATCAACACGGATGTCGAGCTGAGCCAGCATACCGAAGCCACTCAAATTCGAGATCAGAGTAGTGCTGTCTGAACCCGTACCGCCTGCCAGCAACTCCATGGAACCAATGTTCAGACCCCAATCGATCGGGTTGCCATCAAGTGTGCCAACGTGAATAACCGCATCGCCATCGTCAGCAATGTCGATGTCAACTTTGAGCTGATCCAACAGATCGCCGAAGCCAGCGCCAGCACCAATTGCAGTAACACCAGCACCACCAAGAACGATGTCGTTCACGGCGAAGGAACCTTCATCCGTATACTTGAACTGGCCAATAGACACTTTGGTTTCCAATTCAATGGTGACACCGGCCTGACCGGTTACGTCGCCCATTGCGGTATCGTTCATGGCTTGCAGTTCTGCGTTAGCTGCGAAAGGGGCAGCAGCCATAGCAGTGATCAGAGCAATTTTCTTCAGGCCTTTCATATTGTTCTCCTTATAAACTCGTTTTGTTTTTCTTACTGAGTTTTTAGTTTTGGATGTGGAATTCGCTACTCCACAATTCCATTTAAGATTGTTTTACAGTCTTAGTCCGTGACCCCATTCACAGTTCGCTAACACAACGCTTACATCCTGTAACGAACCGGCGACTGGCTCTCATTTCAGTTGGTAGCATCGGATTCGGGTTTACCGTCATGGAAAATCTGAAAAGGCTTCTCAGTAGTAACCGGCTCAGAATAGGTCACATGGCCATTCGTTACCTGGTATGGAACAACCTTGTTGCCAGAAATACCCAAGCGATGCTCAAACTCAATAACCAACGCCTCATCGTCGCTACCCTCACGGATTTTCCCTGTGTAGAGAATCACCGACCCATGAATTTTTCCGCGACGGGCCAGCGACTTCAGTGCTGCACGGTACATGAGAATACGGATTTGAGCCGGTGCACCCTTCGCCTGTTCATCTATGTTAATCCGCTTGACGGTAGCGCCGTCCTCTAAAAGCATCCAGGCCGAGGGTAAGTTAGGCTCTGAATCGGCTAGAGTCGCCGTATACTCATCGGTCGCCTGCTCGGTCAAATGAAGTATCTGCTGCTGACCCAGAACGGCGTATTTTGACAGCTCCAGTTTTATTGCCATCTCCTGTTCTGGCGTCAGTTCTGCGGGAGGCGTTTCCTCTGCGCTTGCTGGAGGAAGAGCAAAAAACACAGTGAGCAAAAGAGCGGTTTGCAGCGATTTACCAAGATAAGACTTCATTATTGATCCTGTTTTATTGGCGGTAGCTTCTACGCTAAGACTTGCAACTCAGCTAGAATGCGACTTTCCAGTACTGAGGTGGCAGTCGTCGTTTTTTTGTTTTTTCATTAGACCAGCCGCCTTCTAGGTCCGACAATGCGATTTTTGTGGCCTGAGTATCATTATTCCAATTAACCGGAGTTAATTTGCTACTTCCTGTTTCCTCGCCGCTAAGTCGCGAAGACTACGAACAACTGCTTACCCACGCTGCCAACCAACCAGACTTCGCCTACTTGGGAAGCATTGGAAATGGTAATAACCGGGGGTCCTTTAGTGGGTTTACAGCCTGTGCGATTTCCACAAAGCGCGTTAGTTCAGGGCATAGCCAGGCGCTCGACACACACCTGCTAGCCAAAGAAATGGAGGGCATGGTTCAGCGCTACGAAACTCCGCTACCGGAATCTCAAGCCCATTTGACAGGTGGCTGGGTGGGCTTTCTGAGTTACGAATTCGGGTACTTGAAAGAGCCCCGTCTTGCACCAATGTGCCCCACTCCTATAACCCCCCTGCTCTTTGCGGGTTTCTACCTTTGGGCCGCAAGCCACAACCGGACCACCGACACCTATCACCTATGGATTCACCCGGAGTGCCCCGAATGGGTTTGCAGCAACCTTCAACGGTGGCAGCGCGCTATGCCGCTACCCAGCAAAAACGTGGCTGAAAAGACCGCTGACTGGAGAATGATATCGCCGTTTAAGGCGCGCCAGCCTGCACAAGAGTTCATTAACGGCGTGAGCATGGTTAAGGACTACATCAACGCAGGCGACTGTTACCAAGTAAATCTCTCCCAGGAATTCCAGGGTAGTTATCAAGGACAACCCTGGATTGCATTTCAGGCGCTGGCTGAAGCTAACCCGACGCCTTATAGCGCTTTCCTGAAAGTAAATTCCAGCTCAGTCCTGTCTATTTCCCCGGAGCGTTTTCTTGAAATTCGCGGGCGCACGGTTAAAACCAGTCCGATTAAAGGAACACGGCCACGAGGTAAAATCCCGTCGGAAGACAAGGCCTACGCAGCAGAGCTTGAGGCATCGGAGAAAGATCGGGCAGAGAATCTGATGATTGTGGACTTGCTGCGGAACGACCTGAGTGTGCACGCTGCAGCAGGCTCTGTATCCGTAGACAGCCTGTTTGCCCTTGAGACCTATAGAAATGTCCATCACCTGGTTAGCCACATTCGCGCAGAATTGGCGGAAGGTGCTTCACCCATGCAGGTGTTATTCGATGCCTTCCCCGGTGGCTCTATAACGGGCGCGCCTAAAATTCGAGCCATGGAAGTCATTCGGGAGCTTGAGCCACATTGGCGAGGGCCCTATTGCGGTTCGGTATTTTATCGGGGGCTTGATGGCACTTTGGATAGCAATATTGCCATTCGTACCATGCTGTGTGACAAAGAAGAGATTGAAGGACAAGCTCAGGAGAAAGGGAGCATTCGTTGCTGGGGCGGTGGCGGAATCGTTGCGGATTCAGACCCGGAAAGCGAATACCAGGAAACCCTCACCAAAGTAAAACCGCTGATGGATTTCCTGGAAAACCTGTCCCCGAGCGGCTGAACGCCGCTCTGGAACCAAGGCCCTTTATACAAGGGCCTCTAGGCGTACATTTTAATCAAACGCTGTGAACAGCACTCGCCTTGAGGAACTCTTTCTTCAAATCTTCAAATTCATGCACGGCCGGGTACTGCGGAAATTCTTCGATCACGTTTTCAGGTGCATGGAAGAGAATGCCTGCTTCCGCCTGCCCCAGCATGGTGGTGTCGTTGTAGGAATCACCCGCTGCAATCACGCGATAGTTCAGCAACTGGAAAGCACGCACCGACTGGCGCTTGGGATCTCTCTGGCGCAGCAGGTAGTTAGTGATCTGGCCGTTTTCGGCAACTTCCAGCTTGTGGCACAACAGCGCCGGGTAGCCCAGTTTTTTCATCAGCGGCATGGCGAATTCATAAAAGGTGTCTGAAAGGATCACCACCTGAAACCGCTCCCGCAGCCAATCCAGAAACTCACGGGCGCCCGGCAGCGGGTCCAATGTACCGATCACTTCCTGAATGGCCGGCAGGCCGTATCCATGCTCATCCAGAATGCGAAGACGTTGCTTCATCAGAACATCGTAATCCGGAATGTCACGGGTGGTGGCCTTGAGCTCTTCAATACCGGTTTTTTCTGCAAATGCGATCCAGATTTCCGGGATCAATACGCCTTCAAGGTCAAGACATGCCAGTTCCACAGTGATCTCCTGATTCAATGGTTCAAGTGTTAAGTCTGAATGAGAGCATGGCCTGCCCCCTTTTATAGACGCGGTATCATAAGAAATATCCGGGCAAAAAGCATCGTGCATCCCAAGAAAACACCAAGATTTACCGGTCTTACCTGCCCGCCTGGCTATAACCATATAGACGGTCATTCCTTTATGGAATTAGAGGTTTAGTGCTAATCTGCACAAAACTCGCATCAGGTACTGGTATTTTATGCGCAATATCCACGATCTACAGAACGAACTGGCCGATCAAAGCCCTAGGGCGATTCTGAAGGCTGCCTTCAAGCGCTATGAAAACATCGCTATTTCTTTTAGTGGCGCCGAGGATGTGGTGCTCATCGAAATGGCTCACAAGCTGACGGACAACCTTAAGGTGTTCACATTGGATACCGGTCGTCTGCACCCGGAAACTTACGAATTTATAGAACGGGTGCGCAAACATTACGGCATCAGCATTGAGGTTCTGTTTCCAGATGCCAATGAAGTGCAGGATCTGGTGAACCAAAAGGGCTTGTTCAGCTTTTTTGGGGATGGCCACAGCGAATGCTGTGGGATTCGCAAAGTAAACCCGCTTAAGCGCAAACTCGCAGGGGTTGACGCCTGGATTACCGGCCAACGTAAGGATCAGAGCCCGGGTACACGAAATGAGGTTCCTGTTGTACAAGAAGACGCAACTTTCTCTGGTCCCGGCAAAGCACTGGTAAAGTTTAACCCCCTGGCCAACTGGACATCCAAAGAGGTGTGGGACTACATCCGCATGACGGAAGCTCCCTACAATACGCTGCACGAGAAAGGTTTTGTCAGTATTGGTTGCCAGCCCTGCACCCGCCCTGTGTTACCAGGGCAGCACGAGCGCGAGGGACGCTGGTGGTGGGAAGAAGCCACACAGAAAGAGTGTGGCCTTCATGCAGGAAACCTGATCGCCCGCCAGTAAGGACTGGCGGTTGATTGTTGACCAGGCGCTTAGAGAATTGGCAGTTTTATATCTTTGAACAGGGCTTCTATCTCGCTGCGGCTGCTCTGGCGCGCAACAGCAGCATCAACCACCTCTTTTGTCAGATGGGGTGCGAAGCGCTGGATAAACTCATACATGTAACCTCGCAAGAATGTACCCTTGCGGAAACCGATGCGGGTAACACTCGCGCTGAACAGCTTTTTTGCGTCCAGTGCAACCAGGTCCGGGTCCGTTTTAGGGTCAAACGCCATGCTGGCGATAATTCCAACCCCAAGCCCCAAGCGCACATAGGTTTTGATTACGTCGGCATCTGCTGCGGTAAACACAACCTTGGGCGTCAGGCCTTTTGATTTGAAGGCCTCATCAAGCTTGGAGCGCCCTGTAAAACCAAACACGTAAGTGACCAGAGGGTGCTCTGCGAGCGCTTCCAGCGTCAGCTCAGGTAATTTAGCCAACGGGTGGTCTTTGGGCACGATAACCGTGCGGTTCCAACGGTAGCACGGCATCATAATCAGATCGTTGAACAACTCCATGGCTTCCGTCGCTATGGCGAAATCAACGGCGCCCGTTGCTGCCATTTCAGAGATCTGCATGGGTGTACCCTGGTGCATGTGCAGGGACACATCCGGGTAAGTCTCGATAAAGCCGCTGATAACTGGCGGCAATGCATATCGCGCCTGAGTGTGAGTGGTGGCGATGCTCAGGTCACCTTTGCGTTGGTTACTGAACTCCTGGGCGATCTTTTTAATTCCCTCTGCCCGGCGTAAAATTTCACCCGCCTCACGAACGATAATTTCACCCCCTGGGGTGATGCGGGTGAGATGCTTGCCACTGCGGGCAAATATCTCTAACCCCAACTCATCTTCAAGAAGGCGTATTTGTTTGGAAATGCCCGGCTGAGACGTAAAAAGACTCTGGGCGGTTGCCGACACGTTGAGATCATGGTGCGCAACTTCCCAGATATAGCGCAGCTGTTGTAATTTCATGGGCTTTGTCGCTCCCTGAGTTTTGCCTTAGGCGGACTGCAAGTGGATGTATACGGGAAACAGAAGCTAAGAATACGCATAACGGCACCGCTTTTCATTCTTTTTAAGTATAGATGGGCGCTTTGATTCAGTTTAGACCAAAATCTCGCCGGCGCAGCCTGTAACACGGGTGTTTGTTTCTCCAGCCATTGACTTGCGAGACACAAAGCACACAATCCCGGTACAACTTTATTTCCGGCACACAGGACGTCAATGCTGTTAACTACCAAATTCCTAAGGCCAGCCACCGACCCCAGAGCCGTGCAGCGAGACCGACTCAGCTCGCTTTTAGCGCCCGGCCACCCGAAGCGGCTCAACCTTGTATTAGCCCCGGCAGGGTTTGGTAAAACAACCTTGGTAAGCCAGTGGTGCGCGCGCACCTCCGGGCCAATTGCCTGGCTCTCTCTGGATGAGCATGACAACGACCCCCAGCGCTTCTGGCAATACGTTGCCAGCGCTTTCGAGCATGCGGGTCTAACGGGGCTTGAGCCCTGCCAAAAAAGCCTTTCCGGCAGCACGGATGACAGCATTAACAGCGCGATCACGGCACTGGTTAATGCCCTGGCTGCGGATGGTGGCCCCTGGGTTCTGGTGCTGGATGATTTTCAGTTTGCTGCCAACGACCGGGTTCACCGGCAGTTTGGCTACTTTGTGGACTACCTCCCTGCTGGTGTGACCGTTACGCTAATATCCCGCTCCGAACCGCCCTTGCCTCTGGCTCGTTGGCGTGTGCGACGTTGGGTACAGGAAATTCACCCGGCACTCCTGGCATTTTCGGAAGATGAGTGTCGGGAGTTTTTTCACAGCACCATGGGCATGGTCATTCCAGACCAGGACGTGCAGGCCATCTGCCAACGCACGGAAGGCTGGGTAGCGGCCCTGCAGCTTTCTGCTTTATCAGGCAGCGACAGAGGCCTGGAGCAGATCAAATCGGGCGTGGCACAAGACGCGCCCACCGCTGCACTGAGCATCGATGAACGGCATATCAGCGATTACGTTCTCAGCGAAGTGCTGGATAAGCAACCAGATGAAATCGTTGCCTTCCTGCTCGATACTGCCTGTTGCCCCCGGCTGTGCGCGTCAATGTGCGACTCAATTCGTGAAACTGACAACAGCCAGGAGATGCTTGAAAGCCTGCTTTCGCAGCACCTGTTTCTGATTCCTCTGGACAATCATAACGAGTGGTTCCGTTACCACGACCTGTTTCGGGATGCACTGCTGCATCGGATTGGCCACGCCGACCCCACCCGGGCGCATCAACTTTGGCAGCGAACGGTTGAGTGGTTGCTTGACCACGGGCAGGTTCAGGGAGCCATTGCGCAAATTGTGCAGAACAAAGACTGGCCTTGGCTGGCGAGGGTTTTGGCAACCCATGGAAACAACCTGATTCATGGGGGGTACCACTTGCCGGTCCTGAACTGGCTCGATGAACTACCTGCAGATGAGATTAAAGATAGCCCCCAGTTACAAATGCTGCGTGTTTGGGGCCACTTTTTCGCTAACCGGCTCGATAACCTGGAACACCTGCTGGCCAATGTGGAAGATTTGCTTGATCAGCGCGTCGCTGATTCAGCTCCAGATGCCGAAGGCGCACTTGGCGTGCAAAGCGAGATAACGTTGATACGCTCCTACCTTGCCCGCTCACGCAGCGATGACAAGAACGCCAGTGATCTGACTCGCCAGGTTCTTGCAGAAATAGACCATACGCAAATCCCCCTCAAATCCGTAACCTACTATGGCCTAGGCCTCGACGATTACGGCAAAGGTGATTTGCCAGGGGCCGAAGAAGCGCTGAAATCTGCGGTTCATTACGGACAGGTGGAGCGCAAGCCAAGCACCGTTCTTTCAAGCGGTGGTTTACTCGCATGGATACAGTACAACCGTGGCGATATGGACCTTGCTCTGGAAACCTGCACCAACGTACGAAAGTGGGTAGATCAACACTATGCAGACCCTAGCCAGCCAAGGCTTATTTCCTGTTGGCTAAGCGCCTCACTGACGGAAATTTTCCGGGAGCGAAATCAGCTTCGGGATGCAGCTGCCCACCTGGAGCCTTTGCTTGAGCATGTAAACAAGGGGGCTGAGCCGGGACAACATATAATTATCCAGCATGTTCGCGGGCACCTGGCCTTCAGCGATGGTCGCTATCAGGAAGCAATAGAGTATCTGGCGGACGCGGAGCAAGTTGGCCGTAAACGCCGGGAGCATATTGTCTTTGAACCTCCCGCCAGTTCTGCATTATTTGCGCGTTGTCACCTTGCGGCCGGGCAAGCCGCCCGGGCCCGCTCCATTCTTGAGTCTGTTCAGAGCCATACCCTGACCAACCCGCTGAACCGTGAACAAAACAGCATCAGCTATGCGCGGCTGCTGGTTGATGAGGGTAAGCCGGAGCAGGCGCTGGAAATCCTTGATGCATTGATGGCGGCTGCCATGCATAACGAGCATACCCGGCACGTTGTTGAAGCATTACTTGTGTCTGCCGAAGCTCTCGACCAGCAAAATCGCAGTGAAGAATGCCAGGAGCGGCTCGCACGGGCATTGAGTGTCGCTGCAGAGGCCGGATTCTTGAGGCTATTTGCCGAAGAAAGCCCCCGGTTACAGGCGCTATTACTTGAATCCCCTGCCTTGAAAAATGGCGGAAACTGGCAGCGCAACTTGACTGAGATGCTTCTGAGCCCGAACAGTGAGCCGAGTTCAGCCACTGCAACAGGGACTCAGCCTATTGCCAGTAAAACCAATGCCAGCAGCCCCGCCCGCGAGCTTGCGGAACCTCTGAGTCAGCGTGAATTGGAAGTACTGGAGCTGATCAACGCAGGCTATGCGAACAAGGATATTGCGGTGCGCATGGGAGTGGCTCCGGCCACGGTAAAAGCCCACATACGCAACCTCTATGGCAAGCTGGACGTAGGCCGGAGGACCGAAGCTCTGGCCAAAGCGCGAGAACTAGGCATCCTCACCGGGTAATTCTTGTGACGCACATCACACTGCGCGATAAGTTTTTAACCTTGCTACGCCCTTTGGACGATTCGGCTACGCCCCCTACTCCCTTATTATTGTTTCCACGGTGAGGCAACCCCTCACTACGAATTCTGAAACTTCAGGCCTTCAGATTTCTTGTAACGCGTTATTTAACGCAGTGCTTTTGCGAAAGCCCCCTTAAAAAGCCAGCCCTCGGGCTGGCTCTTTTTTTGCCGCTTTTCTGTCTGATCAGCGTGCGATAATGCGCCGAAATGGTGGCAATGAATCAAGCAGTAGTTGTCCATAGCGTCTTGCGACAATGCGGCGGTCCAAAATAGTTACCCTGCCCGTATCCTCTTCCGTTCGCAGCAGCCGGCCAACCGCCTGAACGAGCTTAATGGATGCGTCTGGCACTGTAATTTCCATGAATGGATTACCACCGCGCTGGCTTATCCATTCTGCCAGCCCTGCTTCTATGGGGTCGTCCGGCACAGAAAAGGGTAAGCGAGTGATCACCACATGGTGCAGATACTTACCGGGCAAATCGATTCCTTCTGCAAAACTGGCCACACCAAACAACACGCTGGCTCTGCCTTCATCAATCCGCTCCCGGTGTTGGCGAAGCACCTCACCCCGTGACATATCATCCTGAGTAATAATCAGATCCGGATAGTCAGGCGCGAGGGCATCCCGAACCTGATGCATCTGGCGACGGGAGGTGAACAGCACCAGCGTAGCGGTTTCACCGGCCCAGCATTCGGGTACACGCTTGATAAGCTCTTCGGCAAAACCATCATCCGTAGGCATGCAAGCCATGGCCGGCACTTCAACGGTCGCCATTTCTGCGTACCGGAAAGAACTGGGCACCACCAGCAAACGACTCGCTTCCGGCAGACCGGCCCGTGCCTGCAGGCGATCAAAGCGGCCAAGCGCCGTCAGTGTGGCGCTGGTTAACACTGCCCCGTAAGCCCGCGACCACAGCCTCGAATAAAGCAGATTATCTGCAAGCACTGGCGAGCTGAACAGAGTGATGTCTTCCGCATGATCCCAACGCTGCCGCACACTCCAACGTGCCGGAGGGGGGCTTTTGTAGATTCGGCCCCTCGGTTCCGGCCCGTTAGTGGAATCTTCCGGGATGCTTTCTGGTGAGCCTTCGCTGGAACCCTGCTCGCTTTCCGTGGTTTTCTTTGGTGATCCGGTTTGTTCAGTCCAGGCCGCCCAAAGCCGCAACTGATCTTCGGCACGGCTGTGGAATGCGCCAATTACCGGGTACCAGGCTTCGGCAGTGTCCCTGTCTATCTCGTGTTGCTTACGTTCATCAAAGGCACCCTGCAGTTCATCCGCCAACGCACCCAAGTGACGCACCAGATTGGCCGTAGCGATTCTGCTTTCAGCGGCCAGCTCCGCCAGAGCATCGGGCAGCTCACCCTCGGGATATCGCCATTGTGCAGAACGGCGCTCTTCATTGAATTCCCAGCCGGTATTGTGTTCGGCCTCCTCATAAACGCGGGCCAGTATGAGGTCAACATCCCGCGAGGCGGTGCTTATGCGCTCAACCGATTTAGCGGCTTGAGTAGCCGGGGAAAGGTAGGGCTGCATTTTGACTAACGCTTGGGATAGCTGTTTAAGCCATTGGCGTGTTGAGTTCAACGGAACAGACGCCGCAAAGTGATTCAGCGCTTTATCTGGCAGGTGATGGGCTTCATCAAAGATGAACAGCGCATTTTCTGGCTCAGGAAGTATTGCACCACCACCTAACGCAAGGTCAGCAAGTACGAGATCATGATTGGCCACCACGATATCCACTTCATCCAGATCCTTGCGAGCGTCAAAAAATGCACAGCTGTCGAAATAGCTGCAGTGCCGGTTCGTGCACTGGCGATGATCGGTAGTTACCTGGCGCCAAACATCATCGGGTATCTGCTCAGGCCAGTGATCCCTGTCGCCGTCCCATTTGCGGGAGCCATAGCTTGCCAGCATTTCTTCGAAAAACGCCCGGGTTCCTGGTTCTTCGGTTCCTGGGCTATCCAGCAAAAACAGAGGCATGGTATCGCTGTCGCCATTGCCTTCATCGTGCAATCGCGATTCCAGGCGGGACATACACAAATACCGGCCGCGGCCTTTGGCGAGGGTCCAGCTGAAATTCATTTTGCTGTGTTTTTTAAGATCCGGCAGATCTTTCAGAACAATCTGATCTTGCAATGCCACGGTAGCAGTGGAGATCACCAGGGTTTTGCCCAAAGCCCGAGCTATGGGAATAGCTGCAATCAGGTAGGCCAGTGTTTTACCCGTACCGGTGCCGGCCTCAACCACACAGGCCGCTGGTGGCGAGGTTCGCTGGCCATCGTTATCGGTAATCTCTCCCATGTAACGGGCAATTTCAGCGATCATAAGGCGCTGGCCATAGCGGGCGCGCACTCCTTTGCCTGCCAACACATCACGATAAGCTTGTTGAATTTGCTGTTTTACGTCCTCGGTTAATGCCATTAGCGCGGGCTCACCCAGTCGCGGACGATACCCACCCGAAAACTTCTGCCTTGTTTGCTTAGAATAACGCCATTCTCCGTCACTTCTTCTACCATGATCCCGGAAAAAGCATCACCCTGGCCAAGATAATGACCGTTAATCATTACCCGACTGGCGTATGGATCTGTTGAATAAATATGACTGTTAAACATCAGATCCGGGATACTCTTCTGGAATGACAGGGGTAATTCAACAAGGTGTGGCACACGCTCTTTGGGCCCATTCCGGGCCACATCCGGCGGGTCACGCTGCTGGCGCAAAGACGGAGTGATAATGGCAGGCCACTGGCGTTCAGGCTCAGCTATTGGTTCGTTGACCAAAGCAGCCGGCTGGGGAGCAACAACCCGGGCGGGTTCAGGCTGGGCTACTGGCACTGGCTCTGGCTCTGATACTTCAGCAGCTGGCGCTGGTTTTACAGCCAACTCTGGCCCTGGCTTGGGGGTTGGCTTTTGTACAGCCTCCACTGCCGGTTTCGGCCAGAATACAACAGCCAGCACTCCGGCATTCACAAACAGTGCAAGCACCACCCACACCATCAGGGGTGTACGCTTTTTCTTGGGGCGATGTATCAATTGCACCTGTTGCCCAAGATCCGGGACTTTACCCTGGCGACGCTCAGTTTCAGACTTCCTGAGCGCATCAAGAATGTAGGACATACTCTATCCCTTCCCCTCAGGCTCTTTGATCATCAGCCTCGGAACATCTGCATTAAGGTCGCTGTTGATCTGAATGACGGTCATAGCGCCGGCAATACCATCAACCGTGAGCCCCTTTAACGACTGATACCAGCGCACCTGCTGTTGCGCTGTCATGCGTTTGATTCTGGCCACATCTGCAGGCGATTCACCGTAGGTCTCCGCAAGTTCCATCATGCGAACCCCAATCCACATTTCTTCGCCGGCGACGTCTCTGGCATCGGTGCGGAAGGTTACGTAATCCGGAAGTTGCCACAACACGCGGTACTCACCGAACCAGAAGGGCTCAATGCTGGCAAATGATACTTCCGCCGAGCCCTCAGGCATCACTATTTCCGCTACATCACCTTGAATGTGTCGCAGCACTACATAACCCCGGTTGCCGCTATCATCCTGAAGCATCAGCATGGCTGGTCTGTCGAGATACGCCAGACTACGACGACTACCCTGACGCTCCAGGCAATCAAGACCCGAGCTGCGAGCAAACTCACAGGCAATTGGCGATTCCTGTGCGTTGTACGCCAAGCCCCAAATACCGAACAGCCCACGAAATGCTTCAGACAAGCTCACCGCCTGATCAGAGAACCTGAATACTGGAATCGGGTATGGCTCTATTTCATCTTTTGGTGCCAACTGGATCTCCGGCGGGTCTTCACGCTGCACAGTACCGACAAGCTGAGCGGGGGCTGCGTCTACCTCAGATATCACATCCGGACCTGACCACTGCTTGTAGACCCAATAGGTACTCACGATAGCAAGCAGTAATGATGCCGCGACCAACAGAATGCCGGGTAGATCCGGTTTGCCTGTCATCCTCGTTGGACCAGGCCCTATATTTTTGCTGCCTCCAACTTCTTTCGCAGCCTGCCGTATATGTGCAGGCGACACTTCATGCTCACCCTCGGCGTAGGCGCCCAGCAATGCACGATCGCTGATCAGGTTAATAAGGCGAGGAATGCCATTGCTCAACCGATAAAGTTTACGAACTGCCGCGGGTGCGAACACATCGCCGCGCATGCCCGCCACACCAAGTCGGTAGCTGAGGTAGGCCGGCAGTTCATCACGGTTGATGGCATCCAGGTGATAGCGCGCAGTTACCCGCTGGTTCAACTGTCGAAGTTTTGGAAGCGAGAGTATCTGCTGCAACTCAGGCTGGCCCAGCAACACAATTTGCAGCAGCTTTTTTTCTGCGGTTTCGAGGTTGGTCAGGAGGCGCAGTTGTTCCAGTACATCGGCAGACAGATTCTGGGCCTCATCGATCATCAGAACCTTGTGCCGGCCGGCTGCATGAGCCTTGAGCAGGTCCTTATTGATCAAATCCACCATCTGTTTGATGGTGGCGCCGGCCGGGTGAGCAATTTCCAGCTCGTCGCAAATTGAGGAAAGTAATTCACGGGCAGAAAGCCGGGGGTTCAGAATCAAGGCGATGTCTGCATGGGCCGGCGCATTCTCGATAAAGCACCGGCTCACCGTGGTTTTGCCCGTACCCACTTCGCCGGTGATCACAATAAAGCCACCCTGCCCCTGAACACCATACATCAGGTGCGCAAGCGCCTCTTTGTGACGTTCGCTCAAATAGAGGTAGCGGGGATCAGGCGCAATCGAGAACGGTGGCTCTCTGAAGCCGAAGAAGTCGTAATACATGGGCGTCCAGTCTAATGCTCAGGCGCCGGGCTGATCGGCCTATTACCGGGCCAGGCTCTTTAGCAGCGTATCATACCGCCCGCCTCGCAGGCCTGTCATCTCAGGATGTTCCGGAATCAGCACTGTTTATCAGCCTGAGATCTGCAACGCTTCGGCGATTTTGTTGTTTCAGGCGGCGAACGCAGCGCTCCAGGGTTTTGGAGATACGCGCGTGGGAGCGAATCATTGAAATTTTAGGCCAGGTTGCGCGCTCTCCGGCCAGCGTCATTTCCCGCACAAACTCCGGGTTGGGATCGGCAAGCATTCGGGTGTAATCCTTGAACCCATAGGTAGGCGCAATGGTTATGTCTCCGGAGTATCGCTGGGCCATGATCGTGTACATATGGCCGGAAACCTGTCGCAACAGTTCGGGGCGCGCGCGCTTACGGAGGTAATCGAACACTCCCTGCCCGTGAAACTGGATCTCGGATTTGAGCAAGTGCAACGGCAGTCTGGCCAAAGACAGCTTGTCGTCTTTACCCCGACCGTTCAAGAAAGGCACAACGTGGGGATTGGTCTGGCTGACGATAGTGAAATTCACATCATAAAGATGCATCAGCCGCTCAATGGGCAGATCGCTCACAACAGAACCATCCACAAACTTGAGCCTTGGCATGTAAGGCAGCGCCTGACCCTGAAGATCTTTTTTCATCAGGGTAACCGGAGGGAATATACCCGGTACCGCAGCACTGGCTAGCGCAGCGCTCCACACCATCAGATAAGGCGAGGTGTAACCGGATAACAGTCGGGCCTTCTGGTGAGCCTGCACCGGCGACACACTCATGTTAATCGATCGGCCCGTACGCTGGTAAGCCTCTTCAAACGTGTACTCACCGATGTTAGTTCGCAGGCACGTGCGCAACTGCTCTTGATCCATCAAACCTTCGCCGCGCATGGCACTGATTATGCCGCGCCACTTC
>Ga0209075_1002091_pt1 | contig 18044 bp, 14 predicted proteins | sample Stecom2011_FD_187523 | JGI IMG/M metagenome (GOLD analysis project Ga0209075, IMG submission 187523) | Agricultural soil microbial communities from Utah to study Nitrogen management - Steer compost 2011 (SPAdes) (version 2) | ecosystem: Environmental > Terrestrial > Soil > Agricultural land...
CTTAGATTCATTGGTAGCAACCTTAGAAACTGTTTTATTGATAGAATGTCCAAAAGAAATATCAAGTCCAACTTCTTTTTTTATGTCTTTCTTTATCTTTTGTGCTAATAAGTACGAACTATGAAAGCGCTCCATTCCACTTAGGTCGATGTAAAATTCATCAATAGAAGACTTTTCATACAAGGGCACTTGCTCTGCAATCACCTCAGTAACCAATTGTGAGTATTGACTATACAATGCAGTATCTCCTCCAATAACTATTGCGTGTGGACATAAACGACGTGCGATTTTCATTGGCATGGCAGAGTGTATCCCAAACTTCCGTGCTTCATAACTACAAGAGGCAACCACAGCTCTTCCACCATTTCCACCAATAAGAAGCGGTATGTTTTGCAATTTACTATTGCGAAGTCGTTCTACAGAAACAAAAAAGCTGTCCAAATCCATGTGAACAATACTGTTGTTTTCTTTATTTTTCATTTTGATGATTTTTCCGTCATTATTTCGCCATTAATTTAATCAAATTATTCAATTCAAACACGATATTTTATCCAAGATATTATCAACGTCAAGCGTAACTAGCTGACTAAAAGGACAAAGTTGCAAAGTATAAAATGAAAACTCTTTAGAACAATACATTCTGTTTGTAAATACATTATATTTCTTGAAAGCCTTGCTGTTTCCCCTTAATTTTGTGTGAAGAAAAAATCACATCAAACTACTTTTCATTTTCACATTTTTTAGACTTAAATGATATGTCAATGCAATACTTCAATCCTTTCGAAAACTTACACTTCAACGAAAATAGCTGCTTCTTATCTGGAGCCGATTTAGACAAGGAAGATAGCAAGGTCAATATCTTCCCAGAGTGGGTGATTGAACAATTTGGATATAAAGGAAAGAAATTCACTTTAATGGATACCTTTCATGCTTATCCTTATGAAGACTTCAAACTTCCATCTTCGCCAGACGTAAAGGCCGCATTCGAAAAGCTAGATAAGGAAGTGCAGGCTGCCTTTGAAAAAGGATATGAAGGTATTAAGTTGTTAGATGAAAAAAAACTATTCCTATGGATGGGTAAAATAGTATATGGCATCCTCTACCACGAGCTTACGATTGAAAAAGAAAAAATGGAACGGAGAGAAAACAAACTCAAACTATCTCCAGTTTTGAAAAAAAGATTCAGCTTATTTCACCTAATGCTGCAATCATTAAATGCACCAATTACTTTTGGAGAAAAAAAGCCTTGGAGCATAAGCATTGTAAAACTAAAATACTCCAAAGATATTTTTCATTATAGAGATAGCGCTATCAACCTCCTTTCTTCATTGGGAGTAAATGGTGTTGGAATAATCGTTTGTTTTCAAGATAACGGAATAATTACAGCTGAGCATGCTGATATTCTAAATAAAATTAATGATACAGTGCTGCACCCAGTACAGTTTGAAGAGTTATGTGCTCGTTTTCTTTATTCAGATTATATTATGAAACACATTCCATTGTCAGAAATAAAAAGTTCAGAAAAAGGTTTGTTAATTCAAGCTGAATCCATTCCAAAAGATTCAGGTGAGGTTTTTTTTGATAGATGGGAAGATGAAATGTTTGCCCAGCTTCTAGCAAACTACTGGGAAGTGTGGGGGCTTACAATGCAAGATATCTACAAACCACCTAACTCTCCTATTAGCTTTCTTGAAAACCCAAAAGACTACAGTTTTATTGTTCCGGAACAAATTAAACTACCTTTCTAAAAATTAAATTTGACAGATTAGTTCTATACCCAAAACCACCCATGACTACCTGCAACAGATGCTGCGATGGTTAAAAGGCTAATAAGCAACAGAACCCAATGGGCGTTCTGAACAAATTTGAATGTTTTTTTTGGGGCAATTTCTACATATTTATCAAAAAGCTTGTCCAATACCAGCGGTTCTAAAACATATAAAATAACTGTAAACAACAACCAAACGAATGTCATGGCGTGAACCCACCAAAAGCGACCATCTAGATAGCGTTCCCAGGCATTGAGCTCATAGAGCATATAGAACCCACTTAAGGCTGTTAACAATGTGGTAATCCTCGCCTGTTTGGCAAAGCGATGTTCCACTCTTTTAAAAGCGTCCCTTTGTTCTTCTTTTGAACGCATTGCACGGATAGAAGGAATAATAACTGTTGTAACCATTGCCACTCCACCAATCCATAAAACAATGGCTAAAATATGAATAACCCTTGCAAGTGATATTGCTTCCATTGAAAATATTTCTTCAAAAGTCTGACTTTTTATTTATAAAAGACAAACATATCCGCATTGTTTTTAATTGAAGTCAATTAAAATTTCTTCAAAAAAAAAGCCTTTGATCAAAGATCAAAGGCTTTTAATTAAACTTTAATTATTGAACTTAGTTAACTGCAGCTTGAAACTCTGCATTGTCTTTATACTCTGTAAACTCAGCATCTCTTTTTGCTTTCTCTTTCAATGATGAATCTTTTGAAATTGCTGACTTCAAATTTGAAACCACCATGTTTTGATCACCTTTCCTTGCGCCAATAACAGCTTTAAGATAATATCCTTCCGCTTTATCTGCAGCAGGAGAAGCATCAATTGTTTTAAGTGCTTCCTCATTGTTGCCATTCAATGTTTGAGCTAATGCAGCGTTAAAAGTTTTAATACCACCATAGCTAGCAGCTGCAGCCTGATAATCACCTTTTCTCATTTGCATATATCCAATGTTGTTTCCTACTTCTGGACCTGCTTCGCTTGCCATTTCATAATACTCCATAGCTTTCTCATCATTTCCATTTGCTCTTTCATAAACACCAAGGTTATTTAAAACAACAGCATTATCTGGATCAATGCTATTCGCTTTATCAAAAGAAGCTTTAGCTTTTTCCATGTTGTTTTGCTGAGCGTATACATAACCAACGTTATTTGGGCCTCTCCAATCTTTTGGATGAAGTTTTGAGTAAGTTTCATATATACTCATTTTTTCATCTAAGTCATTAGTCATAGTAGCAGCATAAAGCAGCTCTTCTTGTGTTAAAGTATCTGGATTTGACTTTGCAAATTCTTGAATTTTCTCATCAGAAAAGCTTACTTTCTCACCTTTAATAGTAACGATTGACCTTCTCAAACCTGGCAAAATATCTTCTTTAATTACTTCAAAAGTTTCTGAAAGGTTTCTTATCTCCTCTTCTCTTTTTGATTTATCTTCATACATCTCAAGAACTCTAAGAATTAAATCTTTGTCTTTAATGTCTGAAGCTTGCATTGCACTTTTGAAACCATCCCAATCTTCACCTCTACCTTCTTTGCTGTAAAATTCCGCTTTTGATGCGTCTTTTACTCTATTGTTATTCAAGTATCTTTTCCCAGTATTCGCTCCTGAATTAGCTCTTTCATTAGCCAAGTTTTCGTTTATGCTAATTTCCCCTTCTGGAGAAGCATAAGCTACAACACTAACACCTTTAAAGTTGAACATTTTATCTTTTGACTTTGCTCTAACCCAAGAAATTAACTCTTTCATGTCTTGATCGTTCAATTCAGAAGGACGAACAACTGAGCTATTTACCAAGTAATTGATAACTGCAGTTTTCTCTTGAGGGCTAACTTTTGTAAACTTATCATCGCCCAACTTAACCTTATCGTCATCCATTGCCCAGCTTGGGGTAGTAATTGTACCAGTAGCAAGTTGCTCATCAGGAAACTCTTTAGTTTTTCCTTTGTACATTCCTACAGCTACTGCATTTAAAACTGCAACATCCATTCCCTCTTCGTAAGCAATACGATCATTGTACGAAAAGTTTCCACCTTTCTCATAGTTAATTTTTTGACCGGCAATTTCAGAATCTTCTCCAACCAAAGTAAAAGGCTTAAAAGCTTTTGCTTGATCTTCTCCGTACTTTATGGTTGGTGTAACCTCTACGGATACTTTCTTGTTAAAGAATTTTGGCGGTATAGTTGCCGTAATGCTCACATCAATGCTATCAGCATGCATTTCTAACGGGTTAGGATTAACCGTATACGACACTTCATCAGCGCGTTTGGTCATATCTTTTAAAGGATTACAAGCTACCGTAGTAGCAGCAGCCAATCCTATTAATGCTAAGGATTTAAAATTGTTTTTCATCATTTTAATTTAAGTCTAAGTCAATGTTTATATATGCAATATTAGTGAATTCTAAGTTTTCTCACAAAAAAAGCAGGCATATGTGAAGAATATTTTTCTATCTAAAGGATTTTCTCTATATTTTTATAGTCTTTTTATCATCTCTAGACTCTTTTAATAAATCCTTGATAGACTTATGTAGCAAAGGGTGTATAAAGTTTCCTGCAATCTCTGCCATGGGCACCAAAACGAAATTTCTTTCGCTTAAGCGAGGGTGGGGTAAAGTTAATTTAATTCCTTTACTACAGCAATTTCCATAAAAAAGTACATCAATGTCTATTATTCTATTTTCATATTGATCAGCTATTCTTGTTTTCCTACCTTGCTTTTTCTCAATTTCCAAGCAACGACTTAATAATTCCATAGCACTAAAGGTAGTCTTAATTTGCACAACTTGATTAAAAAAAACATTTAAGTGGTCGCCGCCCCATGCTTCAGTTTGATATACAGAGGATATTTTTAAAACTTCCCCTAGCTCCCTAGCAATAATTTCACGAGCCAATGCTAGATTTTCTTCGCAATCTCCTTGATTGGAACCCAAACCCAAAAACACCTTGTCATTCCATTTATCATCTTGTAACACCATGTATCCTATTTTGGAATAACCAATTTTAAAACTATTGTATTTTTGAAAACAAAATTACCAATATGAAACAGTTTTTAAAATTTATGTTTGCCACAGTATTAGGGGTATTCATCAGTATGTTTTTAATTATTATCATTTTCGCTTCAATTATAGGTGGAATAATCAGTTCTACTCAGGATAGTAAAAAAGTTGAAATTTCAGAAAATAGTATTTTACACCTGAAGCTAGACAAGGAAATAAAGGATCGACCTGGCAATAATCCGTTTGAAAACTTTGACTTCAGTAGCTTTGAAGACCGCACCCCACTTGGTTTAAAAAGCATTATTGACAATATAAAAAAGGCAAAATCAGACGATAAGATTAAAGGGATTTATCTAAACGTTGCTAACCTTAAGGCCAATATGGCTACTACAGAAGAACTTAGAAATGCACTACTTGACTTTAAAAGTAGCGGAAAGTTTATTTTAAGTTATAGTGAGAATTACAGTCAAAACGAATATTACCTCAGTAGCATAGCAGATGAAATATACCTCAATCCCTCGGGAGAGATGACTTTTAAAGGGCTAAGTGCTACCTTAATGTTTTTCAAAGATGCACTAAACCGCTTAGATATAGACATGCAAGTAATTCGACACGGCAAGTTTAAAAGTGCCATTGAGCCATTCATTCGCAATGACATGAGTGTAGAAAACAGGGCTCAATACACCCAACTTATTTCAGGAATATGGAAGCATAGAAACGAAATGCTCTCCCAAAGCAGAAACATCCCAATTTCAGAACTAAATAAGGTTGCTGATGGATTACTACTTCGCACTGCCAAAGAAGCAAAAGATTATGGTTTTGTAGATGACCTTCGTTATGAAGATGAAATTACAAGTCGTTTAAAAGAGCTTCTTGAAATATCGGAAGATGACAAACTAAATTTAGTAAGCTTTAACGATTTTAAGAAGACAGTATTACCTATAGAAATCGCAAAACTGGGAAGAGAAAGATGGAATGCAAAAGACGAAATTGCAATTATTTATGCTGAGGGAGACATTACAAGTGGAGAAAGTAAAGAGAACAGCATGGGATCAAAAACAATTGCGAAAGCACTTCAGGATGCTAGAAAAGATAAAAACGTAAAAGCTATTGTACTAAGGGTTAACTCTCCAGGTGGAAGTGCACTTGCTTCTGACGTAATGTGGAGAGAAGTAATGTTGGCAAAAAAGGAAAAGCCGGTTGTTGTTTCCATGGGTGATGTAGCTGCATCTGGAGGTTACTATATTTCTTGTGCTGCAGATAAAATATATGCTGAGAACGCCACTATTACGGGCTCAATAGGCGTATTTGGTCTCATCCCTAACTTTGGTAAAATGATGAGCAGCAAACTTGGTATTCACACCGATCAAGTGGTTACCAACAAATACTCAGATGGTCTGACCTTGAGTAGACCATTAAAGGAAAAAGAAAAGGAGATGCTTCAAGATATGATTGAAAATATTTATGACGATTTTACTTTAAAGGTTGCCGAAGGTAGAGGAATGAGCCAAGCAGACGTAGATTCAATTGGGCAAGGAAGAGTGTGGAACGGACAAAGTGCAAAAAAAATTGGCCTTGTAGATGAAATCGGTGGAATTGAAGAAGCCATTGTAGCTGCTGCTGACCTTGCAGACTTAGAATCTTATAAAACAAAAGAACTACCCAAGCAAAAAATAGCATTTGAAGCACTCTTCTCTCAATTTGCCACAGAAGCAAAAATAAAAATATTTGGTAGCGAATTTGGCCAAGCAGAGGTTTACTATCACAATGTCAAGAGAGTAATGGAATCTAATGGCATTTATTCTAGAATGCCCGTAGACGTGATGATTGAGTAGGTATAGAAATGTATTAGATAAGAGGCTTTCACCAACAACTGAAAGCCTTTTTTTTTGAGATAAATTTACATCATTATGAGTAATAAATAGAATATAATAAGGATACTTGTCTTTTATCGTATAAATTCATTTTGCATCAAACTTAAATTACTTTATTTTTATGCAACAATAAAATCAAAATTCAAACATGCCCATTCTCAATTCTATTTTTTCTTGGTTCATGAAAAAGCGCATGCACCAAATTGAACTGTTCACTAAATACCCTATAGAGGTTCAGAATGAATGGTTTGAAAAATTAATTAATACTGCTAAAGATACAGAGTGGGGGAAACTTCACAACTATTCTAAAATTGACAATCCAATTAATTTTAAGGAAAGCGTTAAAGTTCAGAGCTATGAAGATATCAAACCCTACGTAGATAGATTAATGAAGGGGGAGCAAAACTTATTGTGGCCAACAGAAACCAAATGGTTTGCAAAGTCAAGTGGAACTACAGACAATCGGAGCAAGTTCATTCCATTGACAAAAGAAGCATTAGAAGAGTGTCATTACAAAGGTGGAAAAGACATGTTGAGCATTTACTGCTCTAAAAATGAGAATACAGAAATTTTTACTGGACGTACGCTAATGATGGGTGGAAGCAGCCAACCAATTAACACTTCGAATAATTCTTATCATGGCGATTTATCTTCAATTATAATTAAGAATTTACCATTTTGGGCTGAAATGCTTCGCACACCCGATAGGGAAACCGCTTTAATGTCAAACTTTGAAGAGAAGCTTGAAAAAATGGCGGATGTTTGTGCACAAGAAAATGTTACTAGCATTTCAGGTGTCCCCTCATGGACGCTTGTTCTGCTAAATAAAATTCTCAAAAAATACAATAAAACAGATATCAGTGAAGTATGGCCCAACCTAGAGGTGTTTTTTCATGGAGGCGTTTCTTTTACTCCTTATCGAGATCAATTTAATGCAATCATCTCTTCTACAAACATGCATTATATGGAAACTTATAATGCTTCAGAAGGCTTTTTTGGAATTGAGGATCTCGAACATCCAGGTGAATTATTGTTAATGCTGGATTATGGAATTTACTATGAATTTGCCTCAGCCAGTGAATGGGACAAAAAGAACCCCACTACAATTCAGCTCGATGATGTAGAGCTCAACACCAACTACGCTTTAATTATTTCTACCAACGGAGGGCTTTGGAGATATAAGATTGGAGATACCGTACAAATCACTTCTAAATACCCTTTTAGAATTAAAGTCTCCGGTAGAACAAAACACTTTATCAATGCTTTTGGTGAAGAAGTTATTATTGACAATGCAGAGCAAGCATTAAAGCATGCTTGTGATGTAACTGCTGCAATTATTGAAGAATACACAGCAGCACCAATTTACCTAACCAACAACAAGGCTGGAAGACATCAATGGATAATTGAATTTTCTAAAAAACCTAATGATTTAAAGCAGTTTAGCAACTTACTAGATGAAAAGCTCAGAAGTATAAATTCAGATTATGACGCCAAGAGAAATGGGAATTTAGCACTTGAATTTCCAGATGTGATTATTGCACCCCAAGGCACTTTTTACAAATGGATGAAAAGTAGAAATAAACTTGGTGGACAAAACAAAGTACCCCGATTAAGTAACGAGCGGAAATATTTAGAAGAAATTTTACGGCTAATACCAAATCTATCTTAAACTAAAGCAATGAAAAGAATATTTACCTTTTTCACATTAACAATACTTTTTAGTGGTTCAACTTTAGCTCAAGAATCAAGTCAACTGATTAAAACCATTCAAAAAGAAGTTCTAGAAATAAGTACAGATAGAATGGGAAACCTTTATCTATTGGAAGAAAATCACATTTGGAAATACAGTAATCAAGGCGATTCGCTCCATGAATACAATTCTAAAAGATATGGCAAAATTCAGAGTATAGACACTTCCGATCCATATAAAATATTAGTGTTTTTTCAAGATTATGCCATGGTTCTTATTTTAGACAACTATTTAAGCCCTATTGGAAAAGCTGTAGATTTAAATCAGTTAGGTTATGATCAGATAACAGCAGTTGCACATTCTAGAGAAGGAGGTTATTGGCTCTTTGATCGAATTCATCAAAAAGTGTATCGCCTTAATAACAAATGGGAACTGAGCCATGAGAGCATTAAAATAACTCAATGGTTTGGCAACAGGCTAATCCCTAAAGAAATGGTAGAAATTAACAACAAACTTTATATTAACGAACCTGATTTTGGCTTGTTTGTTTTTGACCACTTTGCAACATTCATGCAAAAAATTACTATGAAAAGTATCCATCATCTTCAGGTTTTAGATAATAAACTGTATTATGTAAGTAATGGAGAGTTTTGTCAATTCCATTTAGAACGGCTTTCAAAAGCATGCAAAAAATTATCAGAACCAAATGTAGAGCAGGCAAGAATAGAAAAAAACCGTCTATACACCTTTGACGGACTGAATACAAGAATCTACAAAACCAATTAATTCCTTTAGCTTTACACTATTTGACAAGGGTTTTTATTATTTTAGTGCTTTCTTAAAAAACTTATCATGCACATTGCTATTGCAGGGAATATTGGCTCGGGAAAAACGACGCTAACTTCTCTTTTATCAAAACATTACAAATGGGAAGCACATTATGAAGATGCAGATGAAAACCCATATTTAAATGACTTCTACAATGACATGCAGCGTTGGTCGTTTAATTTACAAGTCTATTTTTTAAACAATCGATTTAGTCGAGTACAGGAATTTAGAGATACTGGAAAAAATGTAATTCAAGATAGAACAATATATGAAGATGCCTATATTTTCGCCCCGAACCTTCATTCCATGGGCTTAATGACATCGAGAGACTTTGAATCTTATTTTTCATTATTTAAATTAATGGAGTCTTTTATTCAACCACCTGACTTATTAATATACCTTAGAGCATCGATTCCCGTTTTGGTTGACCAAATTAGCAGTAGAGGAAGAGATTATGAAGAAAGTATACGACTCGACTATTTAAAGCGCCTCAATGAGCGCTATGAAGCTTGGGTTAGCACTTATGAGCAGGGCAAGTTGCTTATAATAGATGTAGACAATACCAATTTCATAAAAAACGAAGAAGACTTAGGCACTGTGATTAATAAAATAGATGCAGAAATTCACGGTCTCTTTTAGCATAACACTATATAAAATAAAACTATAAAAAATAAAGCTCGATGATTTTTCATCGAGCTTTATTTTTTATTGAAACAATCTATTTATATTTTACTTTCGGCATTAAACTTAACAGTAAGATCAAAATCATCGTAAATAAACTTATCTAACAATTTATCAACTGATACTGATTTATAGGTAATCCCGTGCTTTGTTCTATTTACTTTTATATAAGCTTTTGCTGCTATAGTAGAAGCAACACTTTGTCGAAAACTAGCATCAAACCTCACTACTTCTGTAACTCCTTTAATTGTCATTTCTCCCACTAATAACTGCTCTTCACCACTTTCTCCTTGCGTTGCATTAAACTTAATAACCGCTTCAGGAAATTCGTTTGTATTGAAAAAATCATCGCTCTTTAGGTGATTTACCAATTTTCCATTTTTATCAGTATCCTCAATATCGTCAACCAAAATATTTGTCATATCAACAACCACCTCACCACTTGTTATTTGGTTGTTTTTAACCACGAGCTTTCCACTGCTAATCGGAACTCTACCTTCATGACTTCCGCCAACCTTTCTCGCTTCCCATAATACATAATGTTGATTAGAAGAAATGAGGTATTCGCCATCTTGCAAAACAGAAGAGACTGTTTCTGTTGTAGCTTCATCTGCAAAAGCTTCTATTGTTTGCTGATTGGCATTAGAACTAGTATCTACATTTGATACTCCTTCACTAATATGTGGTGCAATAACCAATGAAACAATCGACATCAACTTAATTAAAATATTCATCGAAGGCCCTGAGGTATCTTTAAAAGGATCACCAACCGTATCACCTGTAACAGATGCCTTATGTATTTCAGAACCTTTGTAATGCATCTCGCCATCAACCATAACACCTTGTTCAATAGACTTTTTTGCATTATCCCAAGCATCGTCGGCATTGTTTTGAAAAATCCCCATCAAAACACCAGTAACAGTAACACCTGCTAACAAGCCTCCTAACACTTCTGGGCCGAATATAAAACCAACAAGAACTGGAACAACCAATGCAATAGCGCCTGGCAGCATCATTTCTCGAATAGAAGCCTTAGTTGAGATTTCAATACACTTTTCATATTCAGGAGTAGCTTTATATTCCATAATGCCGGGAATTTCTCTAAACTGACGTCTAACCTCATTAACCATCTCCATAGCGGCACGACCAACAGCTGCAATCGTTAATGCTGAAAATATAAATGGAATCATTCCGCCGACAAATAAGCCTGCTAATACATCTGCTTTATATATGTCAATGGAATCAATACCAGCAACACCAACAAAGGCAGCAAAAAGTGCCAAAGCAGTTAATGCAGCAGAAGCAATTGCAAAGCCCTTTCCAGCTGCTGCAGTAGTATTACCAACAGCATCTAAATTATCAGTGCGCTCTCGTACCTCATCAGGTAAGCCACTCATTTCTGCAATTCCACCTGCGTTATCAGCAATTGGTCCGAAACCATCAATTGCCAATTGCATTGCAGTTGTTGCCATCATTCCTGCTGCGGCAATAGCAACCCCATAAAGACCTGCAAACTCAAAAGAAATATAAATTCCCGATGCTAGAACAATAATTGGAATTACCGTGGATTGCATACCAACCGCTAAACCAGAAATAATATTGGTAGCATGACCTGTAGAGGATTGTTGAATAATTGTATTTACTGGCTTTCTGCCAACAGATGTATAATACTCAGTAACTATACTCATAATGGCTCCCACAACAAGACCAGTTATTATAGCATAAAATACATTTATAGAAGTAAATTGCTCACCTCTTATAATCATATTTTCAGGCATCATATAATCAACCAAAAAGTAAGAGGCAATCGCCGTTAAAATAATAGATAAATAGTTGCCAGTATTTAAAGCAGTTTGAATACTCCCATCTTCTCCTTTTACACGAACAAAGAGTGTTCCTATAATAGAAAACAAAAGTCCTGCACCAGCAATAACCATAGGTAGTAAAATAGGCGACAAGCCATTAAATGCATCTTCGGCATCCACTTCAGCACCCAGAACCATTGTTGCAATAATAGTAGCAACATAAGATCCAAAAAGATCGGCACCCATACCGGCAACATCACCAACATTATCACCAACGTTATCTGCAATCGTTGCAGGGTTTCTTGGATCATCCTCTGGAATTCCAGCTTCTACCTTACCCACCAAATCAGCTCCAACATCAGCTGCTTTGGTATAAATTCCACCTCCTACACGAGCAAAAAGAGCAATCGATTCAGCACCTAAGGAAAAGCCAACCAACACTTCAATAGCATAAATATAACTTCCGTTCTCTATTCCTGAGTCTGGGCCAAACATAGAAAGCACTACAATAAATAAGCCACCAAGCCCAAGAATTGCCAAGCCTGCTACCCCTAGACCCATTACTGTGCCGCCATTAAAAGAAACACTTAAAGCCTTTGCAAGTGATGTTCTAGCCGCTTGAGTTGTTCTAACGTTTGCTTTGGTTGCTACATTCATTCCAATCCATCCAGCAAGTGCAGATAAAAATGCGCCAATAATAAAAGTAATTGCAATTAAAGGGTGCGAATTATCAACAAGTGTTCCAGACCATGCTAATAAAATTGCAGCAATCACAACAAAATAAGACATCACCTTCCATTCGGCTTTTAGGAAAGCCATTGACCCTCTCGCAATGTGCCCTGCTAATTCAGTCATTTTAGCATCACCAGCATTTTGCCTAGAAACCCATGCTGATTTAACAGCCATTATAATTAATCCTATAACTCCTAAAAAAGGAACTATGTATAATAAAATAATATCCATAATATCAAAAAATTGGTTTATATTAAAAAATCCTTAAAAAGCCGCAAATATATCTATTTCAATTGATATCAAAAAAAAAGGATGTAAGTTTTCAAAACCTACATCCTTCTTAACATATCTGTTTTTTGCTTATTTATTGATATACATTATATCCTTAACTGCATTCACTACCTCTTTGGCATTAGGAAACCAAGCCTCTACCAAGGTTGGCGCATACGGCAAAGGCGTATCTTTAGTATTGATTCTTCTGATTGGCGCATCCAAATAGTCAAAAGCATTTCGCTGAACCATATAAGTTATTTCTGTAGAAATATTTCCCAAAGGCCATGCTTCTTCAACAATTACCAAACGATTTGTTTTCTTAACTGATTCAATTATAGTAGCATAATCAATAGGACGAATTGTTCTTAAATCAATCACTTCTACATTAATATTATCTTTTGCCAACTGTTCAGCTGCTTGAAGCGCAACTTTCATAATTTTCCCAAAAGCAACAATTGTAGCATCGGTTCCTTCTTTTACAACCTTAGCCACCCCAATTGGAGTTAAGTACTCTCCTTCAGGAACTTCACCTTTATCGCCATACATTTGTTCTGATTCCATAAATATAACAGGGTCATCATCACGAATAGCTGACTTCAACAATCCCTTGGCATCATTTGGGTTAGATGGAACGATTACTTTTAGCCCCGGAGCATTCGCATACCAACTATCAAATGATTGTGAATGTTGTTGACCTAACTGGCCTGCAGACCCCGTTGCTCCTCTAAAAACCATAGGTGCGCTATACTGTCCACCGGACATATTTCGTATTTTTGCTGCTGAATTAATTACCTGATCTATAGCTACTAAAGAGAAGTTAAAAGTCATAAATTCAATAATAGGACGCAAACCATTCATTGCTGCACCTACACCAATTCCTGCAAAGCCGAGCTCTGCAATTGGAGTATCAATTACTCTCTTTTCACCAAACTCATCTAGCATTCCTTGGCTAACCTTATAAGCTCCATTGTATTCAGCGACTTCTTCGCCCATTAAGAACACATTTTCATCACGACGCATTTCTTCGCTCATAGCCTCTCTAAGGGCTTCTCTAAATTGTAAAGTCTTCATAAATATTAGGATATTAAATCGGCACCAATTTGGTGACCTCAAATTTATTAAATTATCAATTGCCCTACAAGCAAAAAAATCATTTATTTGCGGCGTAAAAATAAGCCTTTGATTGGTAATTTTCCTATAATTTCTTTGAAATTTAGTTACTTTTGTATTCCACGATGGAAGAACAGCAAAAGCTGTTTAAATAAGAGATTTAATATAAATTATATATACGTAATATTATGAAGATACTTGTTTGTATCAGTAAAGTACCTGACACAACTGCGAAGATTGCTTTTACTGATAATAATACAAAGTTTGATACTGATGGTGTACAGTTTATTGTAAACCCTTATGATGAATGGTATGCTTTAGTTAGGGCGCTTGAAATTAAAGAGGCTCAAGGAGGCTCAGTAACAGTAATAAATGTTGGCACTGCTGACAACGACCCAACAATTAGAAAGGCCTTAGCTATTGGTGCAGATGAAGCAGTGCGCATAAACATAGAACCAACAGACGCATTGTTTACTGCCAAACAAATCGCACACTATGCCAAAGAAAACAATTTTGACATGGTGACTTGTGGGAAAGAAACAATAAACTACAATGGTTCTCAGGTGGGTGGTATGATTGCTGCCTTTTTAGATCAACCTTTTGTTTCGAATGCTTCAAAAATGGAGATGGATGGAAACAAAGCTAGTATTCAAAGAGATATACAAGGAGGGGTAGAAATGATTGAAGTAGAAACTCCATTTGTTATAAGTGCTGCAAAAGGAATGGCTGAAGCTAGAATTCCCAATATGCGAGGAATTATGGCAGCTCGTTCTAAACCATTAAAGATTGTTGAAGCAATCGACTTTGAAAGCACCACAGAGGTTGTTTCCTACGAATTGCCGCCTGAGAAAGGCAATTGCAAGTATATAGATGCAGACAATCCTGCTGAATTACTTGACTTATTAAGAAATGAAGCAAAAATCATCTAAATTAAAGCCTTATGTCAATATTAGTATATGCCAACACGGCAAATAATACAATTCATAAATCTGCTTACGAAGCAGTATCTTATGCCAGTCAAATGGCAGAAAAAAATGGCGAAACAGTAACTGCTTTAGTTGCTGGCAATGCCGACAACATAGATTCCTTGGGAAAGTATGGCGCAGATAAAATACTGCATATAAAATCAGAATCGCTTTCAGACTTTCAACCAACATTAATAGCCAAAGCACTAGAAGCCGGAGCAAAAGCAGAAAATGCTAAAATTATTATCTTCTCGCACGATTTAAGCGGCAAATCAATTGCTCCTCTACTTGCGGCATATATGAAGGCAGGCTTAGTTACAGGCGCTGTTGCATTACCAACAACCGATGATGGATTTATTGTAAAAAAGAGTGTTTTTTCTGGAAAAGCTTTTGCAAATACCAAAATAAATACTGCAACAAAGATAATTTCTGTAATGCCAAATGCCCTAGAGCTTAAAAGTTTTGATAAAACAAGTGTTGTTGAGGATTTTAGCCCTGAAATAGGAATCTCCAGGCTAATAGTGAAAGGTCAGGAGATGGAATCTGCAGAACTACCACTTACAGAAGCCGACAGGGTAGTTAGCGCTGGAAGAGGACTTAAAGGCCCTGAAAACTGGGGTATGATTGAAGAGCTAGCAAAACTATTAGGTGCTGCTACAGCCTGCTCACGTCCAGTATCAGATATGGGATGGCGACCACATCATGAACATGTTGGACAAACAGGATTTGCAATTCGACCAGACTTATATATAGCGATTGGGATTTCAGGAGCCATCCAACATTTGGCTGGGGTAAACCAAAGTAAAGTAATTGTTGTTATCAACTCTGATTCTGAAGCCCCATTTTTCAAATCGGCAGACTATGGTATTGTTGGAGATGCTTTTGAAGTAGTTCCAAAATTAATTGAAGCAGCAAAAAAAATGGAATTAAGCTCTAACGCTTAATTTTTATTCAATATTGAAAAGTTACGCGAAGAAGAATTTCTCCGCGCAACTTTTTTTTTAAATTTATAACTAAATGGATAAAATCGGATTAGATATCGTTGGGCTATCATACAGCCAAACACAATCGGGAGCTTATGCACTTGTTTTAGCCGAAAAAGAAGGAAATAGACGACTGCCTATAATTATTGGTGGATTTGAGGCTCAAGCAATTGCTATTGAATTAGAAGACATGACTCCATCTAGACCGCTTACACACGATTTATTCAAAAGTTTTGCCAACTCTTTTAACATAGATATTGAGGAAGTAATTATTTACAACCTTATTGAAGGAGTATTTTATGCTAAATTAATTTGCAATCAAGAGGGAAAAAAGGTTGAGATTGATACTCGAACTTCTGATGCAGTAGCCTTAGCTGTTAGATTTAAATGCCCAGTTTATACTTATGAGTTTATTTTAAAAGATGCAGGAATAATTCTAGAAGAAGATGCAGAAGAAGAAGTGAAACATAAAACCACAAAAGAAAAAGTTCCTGCAAAAGCAAAAAAGAAAGGATTAAGCTCCTTTTCTCTTGCAAAGTTAAAAGAGCGTTTGCAAAAGGCAATTGATACTGAAAACTATGAGGAAGCTTCTAGAATTCGAGATGAAATCCAGAAACGTAAAGAGAATAACAACTAATCCTATCAAGGTAGTATTAAACTTAAGTAAGTTCTACTCTTCTTATAAACTATCTTTCAATACAGTTTCCTCTTCTTTCTAGCTATATTTAGAAATTATAAAAAAAGTTGAGCACTTTCCCAATATCCAGGAGGCTCAACTTTTAAGTTATTTATTTTATAAAATGCCGCTTAGTGCTTCCCGATTTCAGTAAGATAACGCTCTGCATCTAATGCAGCCATACAGCCAGTTCCCGCTGCAGTAACAGCCTGACGATATACTTTATCTGCTGCATCACCACTAGCAAACACTCCTTTAATATTGGTTTTGCTAGTTCCTGCTTGAACTTTTAGGTATCCAACATCATCCATATCTAACCATCCTTTAAATATATCTGTATTCGGTTTATGCCCAATTGCAATAAAGAAACCAGTAACATCTAACTTACGCTCTTCTCCTGTTTGGTTGTTAAAAATCAACGCACCTTCTACTGTATCTTTACCGAGAATTTCTTTTACTTCGTGGTGGTATAGCACTTCAATATTATCAGAATTCAATACTCGCTCTGCCATAATGTTTGAAGCTCTAAACTCATCTCTTCTAACAAGTAAATAAACCTTCCTACAGAGTTTAGATAAATAAGTAGCTTCCTCTGCTGCAGTATCTCCGGCTCCTACAACAGCAACGTCTTGTCCTTTGTAAAAGAAACCATCACAAACTGCACAAGCACTTACCCCATGTCCGTTTAATCTATCTTCAGATTCTAAGCCCAACCACTTAGCAGATGCGCCAGTAGAAATAATTACTGAATCGGCAGTTATTTCCTTCTCATCATCTACCCAAACTTTATGAACAGGACCACTAAAATCGACTTTCGTCACCATTCCAAAACGAACATCTGTACCAAACCGCTCTGCTTGTTTTTGAAAGTCCATCATCATTTCAGGCCCATTAATACCATCAGGATATCCTGGATAGTTTTCAACATCATTGGTAATTGTCAATTGTTCGTCTGGCTGCAGCCCTTGATACATCACTGGTTTAAGATCAGCTCTTGCAGCATAAATTGCTGCTGTATAGCCTGCTGGCCCTGAACCTATAATTAAACATTTAACATGCTCTATTGCTTCTTTATTCTCTTCTGCCATTGTGCTAATTTTTTCTTTGCAAAAATATCAATTTAACTTAACTCTATATGTACATAGAATACAGTTTATAATTGAAAAGGTTTTTATACTTTATAGCTTTTTAATGATTTATCCCTTATTTCAAATATTCTTGATTTAAGCTAACTTTAAATCAAAGAGATTGTTGTCAATATATCTAGCCGAAGTATGAAATCAGATTGGTTTTTAGAATATAAAAATTAGCCAAACTTCAACTTACACATTAAGGAAATCCTATGCTTTATTGAAAACTTGTTCCAAAGTTGATCAATAATTATATGAAAATATTCGAACCTCCTAATAATTAAGAGGTTCGAATTAAAATTTGTCGGGATGACAGGATTAATCAAGCGCATATAACTACGTGTAATTAAATGTAACTAGCGTATGTTTATTGAGTTTTACACTAATATTTGAAAACCTCACTGCTTAATATCTCTTAATGATGCTCTAAAAGTTTGTACATAGTTTGTACATCATTTATTTTTCAGCGGCAAATTTCACTTATTTTCAATAAAAATAAACTTTTTGATTTTATATGATATAAAGTG
>Ga0209075_1002092_pt1 | contig 18023 bp, 15 predicted proteins | sample Stecom2011_FD_187523 | JGI IMG/M metagenome (GOLD analysis project Ga0209075, IMG submission 187523) | Agricultural soil microbial communities from Utah to study Nitrogen management - Steer compost 2011 (SPAdes) (version 2) | ecosystem: Environmental > Terrestrial > Soil > Agricultural land...
GCATGAAGTCACCCAATTGGAGGTAGGGTTGAAGAATAACAAGATCGGCGGGCCGTATACCGCCCCGTCGTTAAAACAGGATACAGGAGGGGAACTCTGTCTTATTTGGGAAGAGCAGAAATATACTTTTGCCCGGCTCGAACGGCGGGTCTTGGAGGAGTTCCAGGCCAATCTGGAGCTTTGGGAAAAGGCGGCTTACAAAGATCCTTTCGGCCCCGGACTGGTCAAGCCTTACGACCCTCCGGCCGTGCCCCTGGCTCAAGAAGAGGCCGGTCACATTTTGGCAGGAGATTTTGCCCCGGTTTTTTCCTATCCGGTACGCGGCATGAAAATTTTGTCCGGTTATGGAGTGAAAAAGGCTGACGGGCGGGTGAAGGTCTCCCGGGACCGGCGGCTGGTGGCCAATTCGGAAAATTTATGGATACTGTATGAACAGACCCCGGTGGAACTTTTTATGGAAGGAGACGATCTTTTCGGCGACTCTTTTGCCGAAAAGCGCCTGCCGGCCGGGGAAGAATTTGACGCTTTGGTTCATTATACCGGACGGACGGTCGGAGAATTGAAAAAAAAGATTAGTCTTCCGCGGGAAGGCGAGATGTATGTTATTCTTACTCCCAAAGTTTTTGAAGCCTTTCTTGAACATTACCTGCTCGCCAATTTAAGCGGCCGGCTGGTGGCCAACAGGCAAAGCGCATTTGCGGCCGGGGATTTTCGGGAAGAAAAAAAGATCTTCCGTGAGGATCTTACCATCCGTATTGACGGGACCCGTCCCTACCGGTACAGTTCTTACCGGTGCACAGGTGAAGGAGTGCCTACCGGACGGGCGGACCTTATCCGGGAGGGAAGGTTGATTACTCCGGTCTTGACTTTGAAATACGCCAAAAAACTGGAGATGGACCCGACTCCCCTGCCGGTGGCCGGCGGGCAGGGCCTGCTCATTGATGCTCCCCGCCGGGGGAATTTGGCGGAAGTTTTACCGGAACTTGGTGATTGCCTGCTGGTGCATTCGGTTTTGGGACTGCATACCCAGGACTATTCTTCCGGGAAGTTCTCTTTAACTGCCGACCAGAGTCTATTGGTGCGCAAAGGTCAGGTGGAAGGAAAGGTAGAAGCGGTGCTTTCGGGAGATTTTTTCCAAGCCCTGGCCGCAAAAACGACAGTCTTTACCGCCTTTCCACGGGAAGAAACCCCGGCCTTTTGTTTTAAAGCGCAGGCGCGCTCGTAGCTCGTCGTTCGTCACCCGCAGTTCGCGGCTCGTAGCCGTTAAACAATTCATTTTTTTCGCAAGGAGGAACTTTTTTCTAGACGGCGAAAGTTTATAAAGAGAATATTCGAGGTAAAGAGTGGTTTTGCTTATGTCGTATACCGGCAAAAAAGTGGCTGTGGTAGGTTTGGGCGTTAACAACACTCCTCTTGTCCAGTTTTTGGTGGGACAGGGTGCTGAAGTTACTGTGTTGGACCGGCAGACCCCCGAAGAATTACAAGAATACCTCAAAAAACTTGCCGGTTTGCCGGTTGTCTATCATTTGGGCCCGGACTACCTTGATTATTTGAAAGGGCAGGAGACGGTTTTTCTATCTCCGGGAGTACCGCAAAATTACCCCGCCTTTCAAAAGGCAAAAGCCGAAGGAACTATTTTCAGCAGCGAGTTGGGGCTCTTTTTTTCTGTAAAAAAATCACCGGTTATCGGAATCACCGGCACCAGTGGAAAAACGACCACCACTGCTTTGACCGGAGCAATGCTTACCGGGGTAAAACCGGTAAAAGTGGGGGGAAATATCGGACGGCCGCCGCTTTCCTTCCTGCCGGAGTTAAGCCCGGAAACTTGGGTGGTTCTTGAACTCAGCAGTTTTCAACTGCAAAACTTGGGTTACAGCCCGGATATTGCCGTAATGCTCAATGTTACACCGAATCATCTTGATGTTCATACCTCTTGGGAAGAATATGTGGCAGCCAAGGCGGAAATTATCCGGCGCCAGTCCGCCGGTGATATTGCTGTTTTTAACTGGGACAATGCGGTTACACGTCGCCTGGCGGGAGGGGCAAAAGGAAAAGTATATTATTTTTCCCGCCGGACCGAACCGGCACGCGGAGCTTTCATCCGCAATGGGAGTTTTTTTCTCAAGTTAACGGCAAATACCGAAGAATATCTTTGCCGCTGTTCGGAAAGCCGGATTCCGGGAACCCATAACCAGGAGAATATTTTGGCCGCCGCATTGGCGGCCCGTTTGGCCGGCGCGCCTCCGGCTGAGGTCGTGAAAGCTATCCGGGAGTTTGAAGGGGTTGAACACCGGTTGGAGCCGGTTCGGGAGCTTGACGGGGTTTCCTATTATAATGACTCGATCGCTACTACCCCTGAGCAGGCGGTTGCCGGATTGCTGGCCCTTTCCGCCCCGATTGTTTTAATTGCGGGAGGATATGATAAAAAATTACCGTTTGCCGAATTTGCCGGGGTCGCGGTGCGAAGGTGCCGGGTGGTCATTCTTCTCGGTAAGACGGCGGAGAAAATCCGGGAGGCGCTGGCAAGGGCGGGGGAAAAAGCCGGCGTTTTACCGGAGATTTACCGGGCGTCAAGTCTCAAGGAAGCGGTGCTTATTGCCCGGAAGAAGGCCAGAGCGGGTGAAACAGTGTTGCTTTCACCGGCCTGCGCCAGTTATGACATGTTTCGAAACTTCGAAGAGCGGGGAAGACTCTTTAAAAGACTGGTTTTGGGTTTTCAAACGCCAAACAGAGAAAAGAAATGAAACTGAAGGAGGGTCTAAATTGTGGACTGTTTTATATATTGCTCCCAGCCAGTCGGTTGCGCTTAGGATTAAAGAATTTATGGAGGCCGAAGGGATATTGGTTCGTGTGCGGCCTCTTGGTTTCCGGGACAATAGTGGGAATTTTGAAATCCTGGTGACCGAAGCAGAACTTGAAGAGGCGCAGGAAGTCCTGAACCAAGCCCTTCAGGTGCGCCAGTACCGGGAATTACGAACGAAATGATATATTGCAGAAGGAATTGGCGCGCGTTTGACGAACTATCTGTTTTTGTGTTTGTAGATTTGTAACCGGCAACTCTTCCGGGATTAAATTCGGCATGGTAGTTGTCAAGGATTTTTAAATTTTTTTCGGTGCCGGCTGAGGCCGGGCCGGTGAGGTGTTGCTCAAAATGTTGAAAGATCTTTTTAAGGCCAAACCCAAGTATGTAACAGTAAAGCACCCGCAGGAAGCGGGCGTCCAACCCGAACAGGCGGAAAAAAAAGAACTTCCCGACGGTTTATGGGTTAAATGCGGCGATTGCCGGCAGATTATCTATCATAAGGATTTGGAAAATCAGCTGAAAATTTGTCCCAAATGCGGTTATCATTTTCGTCTTAAGGCAGATGAAAGAATAGTACAGCTTTTTGATACCGGCAGTTTGGAAGAGCTCAATTCCGGGCTTACTTCGCTTAATCCTTTGGCTTTCCCGGATTATGACCAAAAAATGCAAAAAGCCCGGGAAAGAACAGGATTAGAGGAGGGGGTAATTACCGGTACCGCAGCCGTGGAGGGTAACCCTTGTACCTTTGCGGTGATGGATTTTGGTTTTATGGGCGGTTCCATGGGTTCAGTAGTGGGAGAGAAGATTAGCCGGGCTTTTGAATACGCGGCAGAGAATAACCTGCCTATGCTGGTTGTTTCCGCCGGCGGCGGGGGAGCGCGCATGCAGGAAGGCATCTTGTCGCTCATGCAAATGGCCAAAACCTGCCAGGCTTTAAACCGCCTGCATTCGCAGGGGATTGTTTATATTTCGGTTTTGACCGATCCGACGATGGGAGGAGTGTTTGCCAGTTTTGCTTCCCTGGGTGATGTGGTAATCGCCGAACCCGGAGCTTTAATCGGGTTTGCCGGCCCCCGGGTTATTCAGCAGACTATAAGGCAAACTTTGCCCGCCGGTTTTCAAAGAGCGGAATTCCTTTTGGAACACGGGATTATTGATTTAATTGTCAACAGAAAAAAACTCCGGGATACACTGGCCCGCCTCTTGCGGTTTCATCGAAAAGAGGGGGTGACCGTTAGTGGGTAGTCAAAACAACTTCGTTATGGAATTTGAAAGACCGCTGCTTGAGTTGGAGAGGCAGATTAAAGAGATAGAAATTTTTGCCGCCGAAAAAGATATTGACATGTCGGAAGAAATCTCCCGTCTGCAGCAGAAAAAAGAGGCGCTGCGGGAAAAGATTTACCGGGAATTGACTCCGTGGCAGAAAGTACAGATCGCGCGTCATCCCAATCGTCCTACCTTTTTGGAGTTTGTGGAGATGATTTTCAGTGATTTTTTGGAATTACACGGCGACCGGTTGTACCGGGACGACCCGGCCATGATTGGCGGTATAGCATATCTGGAGGGAATACCCGTCACCGTAGTGGGACAGCAGAAAGGCCGCGATACCAAGGAGAACATCTACCGGAATTTCGGCATGCCTCATCCCGAGGGTTACCGGAAAGCCTTGCGTCTTATGAAACAGGCGGCGAAATTCAAGCGGCCGGTGATTTCCCTCATCGATGTAGCGGGGGCCTATCCCGGGATCGAGGCGGAAGTAAGAGGACAGGGGGAAGCGGTGGCCAGGTCAATTATGGAGATGGCGGCTCTGGAAACCCCGATTATTGTTGTTATCACCGGCGAAGGCGGGAGCGGCGGGGCTCTGGGGATCGGAGTCGGCGACCGTATTCTCATGTTAGAGCATGCTTATTATTCGGTGATTACACCCGAAGGTTGCGCGTCGATTCTCTGGAAAAACGCCGCAGAAGCGCCCCGGGCGGTGGAAGCATTGCGCGTAACAGCGGAGGATCTTATGAAGTTTCAAGTTATTGATGAGATTATTCCCGAACCCCCGGGCGGAGCGCATCGTGACCCCAATAAAACCGCTGCGGCTGTTAAAGCGGCACTGGTGCGTAATTTGACTTCATTAATGGAAATATCTCCGGAGAGATTAAAAGCGGAAAGGTACGATAAATACCGTAAAATTGGCGTTTTTAACGAAGAAGCAAATAAGAATTCTGCGAATACAGAAAAAAGTTGAAGCTCTACGAGTTCCCAAAAAAAGAAAGTGACATTAAAGAGTAAGGAGGATTTGGGATGAAGCGGATTGCGGTTATTACCAGCGGTGGAGATGCTCCGGGAATGAATGCGGCCCTCAGGGCGGCGGTCCTGAAAGGAATAAACGCCGGTTGTCAGGTTTTCGGGGTTAAAAAAGGGTATCAGGGATTAATCAGCGGCGAAATTGTGGAACTGAATTCTTTTGCGGTTTCGGAAATTTTACACCGCGGAGGAACAATTCTTTATTCTACCAGATGCCCGGAGTTTAAGAAGGAGCAGGGGATGCAGAAAGCTCAGGCGCATTTGAAGCGGTTCGGCATTGAAGGCCTGGTAATTATCGGCGGCGACGGGTCTTTCCGGGGAGCGTTGGATTTAAACAAGATGGGCTTTGCCACCATTGGCATTCCCGCCACGATTGATAATGATATTAGCGGGACCGAGCTTTCTCTGGGCTTTGATACGGCAATTAACAGCGCGTTGGAGGCGATCAACAAGATACGGGACACCGCCACTTCCCACGAGCGTGTATATGTGGTGGAAGTTATGGGAAGGAATACCGGATTTATTGCTGTTTATGCCGGGCTGGCGGGAGCGGCGGACGCCATTCTTGTTCCGGAAGTGGAACCGGATCTTAACGAAGTGGTATACAGAATCAAAAATGCCACTGCCAAAGGGCGTGGCCACAGTATTGTGGTAGTAGCGGAAGGTCTTTTCGGCGACCCGATGAGCGGACGCGCCACTGCAGAGAGCAGCGCGTTTAAAGTGGGGAATTATGTCCATGAAAAAACCGGAAAAGATACCAGGATTACTATTTTGGGACACCTACAAAGAGGCGGTTCGCCTTCGGCCACCGACCGGATACTGGGTACCAGGTTTGGCGCCAAAGCGGTTGAAGAACTATTGGCGGGTGCGACGGAGAAAATGATCGGCTGGAATAAAAATATGATTACTGTGTCGCCCCTGCGTGATGCGCTTGGCGGCAGAAATCAGGTTGATCTCAGCCTGTTGGATCTGGCGGATATTTTGGCCGTAACATAATAAAACAGTACAGATAAGGCGGTTTTTAAAATGAAAAAAACCAAAATCGTTTGTACTTTGGGCCCCGCCTCCACCTCGCCACAGCTAGTAAAAGAAATGGCCCGGGCGGGGATGGATGTAGCCCGGCTCAACTTTTCCCACGGTACGCATAACGAACACAAGGAACGAATCGGGCTTATTCGCCGGGTAAGCCGGGAGATTAATAAGGAGATTGGTATTTTGGCCGATCTGCAAGGGCCGAAGATTCGTACCGGCAGGTTGGCAGAACCCCTGCACTTGGAGGAAGGAAACAGGCTGTATCTGGTCTCCGAAGGAAACCTCTCCTTGCCGGCGGAGGAATTGCCTGTTGTAACCGTAGATTACCGAAATCTTGTGTCAGATTTAAAAAAAGGAAATACTGTTTATATACGTGACGGTTTAATTCAACTGCGGGTGGAAAAGGTAGTTCGGGAAGCAGCTTGTTGCAGGGTGCTTAAAGGAGGCACGTTAAATTCCCGGCAGGGGTTGACCCTTCCGGGGGTTTCTGTCAGTCTTCCGGCGGTAACAGATAAGGATTTGGCGGATCTGGAGTTTGCCCTGAAAGAGGATGTGGATTTTATTGCCCTTTCTTTTGTTCGTCGCGCCGGGCATGTTGACGAGATCCGCCGGATAATCGCCGGCGCGGGGAGCGAAGCCCGGATTATTGCCAAAATTGAGAACGAAGAAGGTTTTAAAAGAAGAGGAGAAATTTTGTCTGCTGCGGACGGGGTAATGGTAGCCCGTGGCGACCTGGGAATTGAAGTCCCCCCGGAAGAGGTTCCGCTCTTGCAAAAAATCTTAATCAAGTTGGCCAACCGTCTGGGGAAACCGGTTATTACCGCCACGGAGATGCTGGAATCCATGATTAGAAACCCCCGCCCCACCAGGGCGGAGGTTACGGATGTCGCCTACGCCATCATCAGCGGGACGGATGCGGTGATGCTTTCCGCAGAAACGGCTACCGGCCGTTATCCGCTTCAGGCGGTGAAAATGATGACCAGGATTGCCGGTCAAATTGAACCTTCACTCAACTATGAAGAGCAACTTCGCCGGCCGCCTAACAGGAGGAAAAAACCGTTCAGTGTAGCCGACGCCATCAGTCATGCTACCTGCCAGACCGCCTTTGACTTGGGCGCCCGGGCGATAATTACGGCAACACAGTCGGGCAGCACAGCCCGGATGGTATCGAAATACCGCCCGCAGGCTCCCGTTTTAGCGGCTACTCCCAGTATTCACGTGGCCAGAGCGCTTTCTCTTTCCTGGGGAGTAACTCCCATGCGGGCGCCTTTTACCACCACTACTGACGCTACTTTGGACGCTGGTATTCAGGCGGCGGTAAACAGCGGATTGGTAAAAAGAGGTGATCTGATCGTGATCACCGGTGGGGTAAGAACAGGGATCCCCGGTACCACCAATCTTCTTCAAGTTCACGAAATCAATGGGGAATCAAGCTTGGAGTCAGGCGGCGGAAAGACGCATGGGTAAAATAAAACCGCTATTTATCGGGCTTTATGATTATAATCATCTGGGACTCAGATATTTGTCTGCCCGGCTGAAAGCCGGCGGTTACGAACCGGAGCTTTTGTTTTTATACGGTTTTACCAGTTACAAAACGAAGGAACCAAGCGCCGGTGAATACCGCCTGCTTGTGGAGAAGGTACGGGAGATTAAACCGGATTTTATCGGGTTAAGTGTTATGTGTTCTTTATACCTGCCGGTAGCCGTTCATTTGACCCGCATGTTACAGGAGAAAACCGGTAAAAAAGTGCTCTGGGGAGGGGTCCATCCTACGCTTTTTCCAGAGGAAAGTTTGGCCTATGCCGATTTTGTCTTTCGGGGGGAAAGCGAAGATGCGGTTCTGGAGTTTTGCGGTCTGCTTGCCAACGGTAGGAATTTCCGGAATCTTCAGAATCTTTGTTTCCGGGAGGGCGCCCGGATGATTCTCAATCCTCTTCGTCCCCTGCGGCAGGATCTGGATAATTTGCCTTTTCCCGACGTGGGACCGGGAAACAAGTATTATATCGCCCGTAACCGCCTGGTAGAGGAGGACCCGCTGTCCAGAAGTTTCAGCTATGAACTGCTGGGTTCCCGGGGGTGCCCCTACCGGTGTTCTTTTTGCTGCAATGCCGGGATTCGTGATCTGTACAGGGGAAAAGGGAAGTATCTTCGCCTGCGTAGCATAGGAAATATTTTTACGGAAATCGCCGAAGTGCGCGAAAAAATGCCCCGCCTTCGCCTGCTTCGGTTTTGGGATGAAATATTTCCGGTGAAGAGGGAATGGGTGGAGGAATTCACCGCCCGGTACCCGTGGGAAATAGGGCTGCCTTTTGAGGTCTGGGGTCATCCCAATCACCTGGAGGAGGACAAAATAAAAAAGCTGGTGGCCGCCGGGTTGGAAAAAATCGTGGTGGGTATCCAAAGCGGGTCTCCCCGTGTCCGCAAAGAGATCTATAACCGTCCTGAGACTCAGGAACGAATTATTGAAGGCGGCAGATTTTTAGCGGACGCCGGTGCGCCGGTGGTGATTTATGATTTTATTTTTGACCATCCCTTTGAAACAGCAGAAGATTTACAGGAAACTTTGGCGTTATGTCTTAAACTGAAGAAACCGTTTCGCCTGCAACTACACGGTTTGAGTCTTTTACCGGGAACGGTCATCCGGCGTTTGGCCGTAGAAAAAGGAGGAAAAACCCGGGAGGAAATTGAAGGAGAATTTCTACGTCCGCTGACCGAACAATACCAAAGCATTCACTGGTGGCGCCGGGGACGAGGAGTCGGCGGGGAAATTTGGAAAACCTACTGGTATTGTCTTATTTATTTCTCCCAGTTCCGGTTGGGAGAAAGTATTATTAAACGGGCTCTAAAATACAAGAACAAACCGGAGAAAATAATAAAGCTTCTGGTCGTACTGCAAAAGTTTTTTAATTATTATCTCCTTTGGAAGCTGGGAACCGGTAAAATAAAAGTGTTGTCGGCCGGCGGAAAAAAGATTAAGAAAGCGGAGAATTTCTTAAGATACGAAAAAAAAGCCTGAATATTTTTTTGCCGTGGGGGGGCTGCGCCTGAAACGCCTATCTGTTACGGATTTCTATTTCATTACTTCCCAGATGCCCGGGTCTTCGTAACCGAGGCGCCAGACCGCCGCCCCACGCAGGTTGTATTTGTCGACCAGGCGCATTTTTGCCGCGGTGCTGCGTTGGTTTTCATACCAGACTTCATACCGGACTCCGGAATCGGTATAGGTAAAAAAAGGCGTCTGGTAACGGTCGTGCCACTGGGGGGCGACCCGGTGACGTTGGATTAAGTTTTCAATCGCTGCGTAGTTCAAAGCCCTTCCGGAACGGTCGTTCCAGGCGTAACCATAAGCCGCCACTCCCATAAGGAGTCGGCCGGGGGAAAAATGTTCCAGGGAATACTGGATAACACTCTCCACCCATTCTTGAGAAGCTATGGGGCCGGGGGAACTATTGGCTTGGTGCTGATCATAAGTCATAATTACCGCCCAATCCAGGTAGGGAGCAAGGGCGCTGTAATCAAAAGCTCCTGACCAAGAGGATGACCGGTCTCCCGCCGTTTTGGCCGGCAGGGCGGCGGTTACCAGATAATTATGGGGTCGCAGGGCGGTCGCCAGTTCCCGGAAAAAGGCCGTGAGATAGGAACGGTCCTGAGCCGGTACATTTTCAAAATCGATGTTTACTCCGGCATAGTTATTTTTTCGAAGCAGGTTGAGAAGGTTGTTCACCGTATTTTTACGGGCGGTTTTACTTCTCAGCATATTACCGATTAGTTCGCGGTTGAAATTCGTCCCCTGGATATTGGTGACTACAGCCAAAGTTTTCCTCTCGTTGGTTTGCGCTGTTTTTAACAACTCGGCGTTGATTTGCCCATGAATATTGCCGTCCCGGTCGATCCGGTAAGAAAAGGGGGCAACGGTGGTAATGGTCGCCATGTTTTCGCGAAAAGACTGCAGGCCGCGAAGATCGCCACGGTAACTCTCGGCGTAATAACCTATTATTTCTCTGCCCGTTCCCGGAGAAAGCTGGTGTTGAGAAGATTCAAGCGCCCACTTAACCATCCACCCGGTGCGGCCGTTTTCCTCGGTAACCTGGTACCACTGGTCTTGTTCCTGCCGGATGGTGAGAGAATTTCCTGCGGACAAAGTGGCGATGACCGGCGAGTTTAGTGAAGGTTCCGACCGTAAATTGGCCTCGTCGGTACTTACCACGGCCCTTCCAGGCTGTGTCTGTTGCGGCGGCGCAGGGGGAGGGGTCTCCGGCCGGACGGTTTCCCCGCCGCCCACACCAAAGACTGATGTGGATATATAAACAATAAACGCTAAGATAGTGGCGATTAAACCTTGGTCCATGATTGTTGCCCCTCGTTTGCAAGTAAAGTAAGAGTTATTCTGTTAATTCCACAGGCAACATATTAAACCTTTATGTATATATCACCAGCTTAGAAGAGTTTTACCTGATAATCTTCACCGGCCGCCGGGGAGAGAAGAGGAATTTCATAGTGGATCGCGAATTAACTTTATTTCGGGAAAAATAATAAGGTAAAATCATGATGGGGTGTGACAGATATGTATAACCGGCGGATTCTCCCCAACGGCCTGCGCGTTGTTGGCGAGACTGTGCCTCATGTTCGTTCCGTGTCGATCGGTTTTTGGACACTTTGCGGTTCCCGGAATGAGGGCCCCCGGGAACAGGGAATTTCTCATCTTCTTGAACATATGGCCTTTAAGGGGACGAATAACCGTTCAGCCCGGGAAATAGCGCGGGTAATGGATTCTATCGGGGGACACCTGAACGCTTTTACCACTAAAGAGTATACCTGTTTCTATCTAAAAGTCTTGGACCGGCATTTTCGCCTGGCGATGGAACTCCTTGCAGATCTGGTGCTAAACTCACTTCTGGCGCCGGAAGATTTGGAAAAGGAAAAAAACGTTATCCTGGAAGAAATTAAATCTTATGAAGATTCTCCGGATGAACAGGTTTTTGATCTTTTAACCGAGACCGTATTAAGCGGGCATCCTTTGGGGCATTCCATTTTGGGGACTCCGGAATCTATTCGCCGTCTGTCACCGGAGGATTTGACAGCTTACAAGCGGCGTTTTTATACTCCTGATCATTCCTGCCTGGCGGTGGCCGGTAATGTCGGTTTTGATGAGGTCATAAAAGCGGCCGGTGTTTATTGGGGGGAGTTTTCCGGAAAGACCACTGAAAAAGAGAGTATTACCTGGAAAACAAAGGGAAAAAGTCTTTTAAAAAGCAAAGAAACCGAACAGGTCCACCTGTGTGTGGGAACTCCCGGGTTCCCCAGAAAACACGACGACCGCTACGTTATTATCGCGCTCGACAATGCTCTGGGGGGCAGCGCTTCTTCCCGGTTGTTCCAGGAACTTAGAGAAGAAAGAGGTCTGGTTTATTCCACAGGTTCCCATTACGCCGCCTTTCAAGATACCGGCCTTTTTTCCGTCTATGCCGGGACCAGCATGCAATATTTTTCCCAAGTACTTAAAGTAATTCACCGGGAAATCACTGATTTACGGAGCAATCCCCTTTCCGAAGAGGAGTTGAAGAGAGTTAAGGAACAAATTAAAGGAAATTTTTGGCTTAGCTTGGAGAATTCAACCAACCGTATGAGCCGGCTGGCCAAGGCGGAGTTGTTTTATAATAAAATTATCCCGCCTGAAGAGGTAGTGGCCCGGGTGGATGAGGTGACCGGGGAAGATATTCTCCGGGTGGCGCGAACCTTGTTTAAAAAAGATACTCTAACTTTAACGGCCATCGGTCCTTTTACGGATGATTTTGAACTTAAAGGGTGGGAAATATGAGGAAAATTAAGATTCCGGTGCAAAAATTGCCGCATGCCGGAAATTTACCGTTACCAAAGTACATGACCGCCGGGGCGGTGGGTATGGATCTTTTGGCCGCAGTGGAAAGAGAAGTTGTTATCCGTTCCGGAGATTTTCAATCTGTTCCCACCGGCCTGCAGATTGCTTTGCCGGAAGGATTTGAAGCGCAGGTCAGGCCCAGAAGCGGGATCGCCGCGCGTTTCGGAGTAACCGTGCTCAACGCGCCGGGGACTGTAGACAGCGATTATCGCGGGGAGATTAAAGTTCTTCTGGTTAATCACGGCGCCAAGGATTTCACCGTAAAAAGGGGCGACCGGATTGCGCAATTGGTTATCGCCGGAACGATTCAGGCGGATTGGGAACCTGTAGGAAGCCTGGAAGGGACCGCCCGCGGGCAGGGTGGTTTCGGTCATACCGGTGTGTCCGGAGAACGGCGGTGAATAACGTATCTACCGGAGCGGAGATTTCCCGGGTTACCCCGGGAAGTCCCGCGGCAAAGGTAAACCTTAAGCCGGGCGATAAGATTCTGCAAATTAATGGTGTTCGCCCGGTTGATCTCATTGATTACCTGTCGGTGGAGGCCTCTCCCTGTCTTCATCTTGTGGTGGCTGATGCCGGAGGCGGGCGGCGGGAGATCCGGCTGGAAAAACCGGAAGAAAAATCCCTGGGGCTGGCTTTTACTTCGGCGGTCTTTGACCGGGTAAAAACCTGTTGTAACCATTGTCTGTTTTGTTTTGTCGACCAGATGCCGCCCGGCCTGAGAAAGACCCTGTATTTGAAGGATGACGATTACCGGCTCTCTTTTTTGCAGGGCAGCTACATTACTTTGACTAACTTGAAAAAAGACGACTGGCGACGAATAAAAGAACTCCGGTTAAGTCCCTTGTATATTTCGGTGCACGCCACAGATCCCAAAGTACGGCGCCGGCTTTTTGGTCGCTCCAAGGCGGGGGAAATAATGCCGCTCTTGGAAAGACTGGCATCCTGGGGAATTGCCTTTCACGCCCAAGTGGTGGTATGCCCGGGCATTAACGACCGTAAAGTGTTGGCCAAAACCTTGTTTGACTTGGGTGCTTTATGGCCGGCTTTGCAGAGCCTGGCGGTAGTGCCGGTAGGTTTAACCGGTTACCGGCAGGAGTTGCCGGAGTTAAGAGGGTTTGAGCCGGAAGAGGCAGAAAAAGTGTTGGAATTGGTCGGGTCGGCACAAAAAGCATTTTCGGCTGCTGCCGGAACCAGGCTGGTTTATGCGGCGGACGAGTTTTTCCTGCAGGCCCAAAAAGAGATTCCGCCTCTTGAATATTATGAAGATCTGTGGCAACTGGCCAACGGGGTCGGGTTATGGGCGCTATTCAAGGAAGAATTTCTCAGTGCCCTGGCGCGTATTTCCCCTTGTTACCGGCGCCGGCCGAGAGCTTTTGTCGTACTAACCGGGCGCGCTGCCGCCGGGCTTTGGGAGGAACTGTCCCCGGCATTAAAGAAACATTGCCCTTGGATAACTTTAGAGGTCCGGCCGGTGACAAGTAGTTTCGGACCTGAGGTGACAGTAGCCGGGCTGGTGACCGGGAATGATATCATACAAAACCTGCGGGAAAATGGGGTAAAACCCGGCCGGGAGGTTATCCTGCCCGGCGTGATGTTACGCCGGGAAGAAAGGGATTTTCTGGACGGGCGCTCTCTTAAACAGGTGGAAAAAGAGGCGGGCGTCCCTTTGCAGGTGATTGAAACCACAGGAGAAGCGGCCGTTAAAGCTCTTCTGGGATGGGAGGAGAACAAGCAGTGAGCAAACCAGTTGTGGCCATTGTCGGCCGGCCGAATGTGGGGAAGTCCACTTTATTCAATCGTATTGCCGGGCGCCGGCTGGCCATCGTGGAAAAGATTGCCGGGGTGACCCGTGACCGTTTATATACGGAAGGAGAGTGGATGGACCGGCGTTTTCTTCTGGTTGATACCGGGGGTATCGTCATGAAAAAAGACCTGTTACAAAAGGAGGTTTACCATCAGGCAGCCCTGGCTGTAGCCGAGGCTGATGTAATTTTGTTTGTCGTGGACGGGCGGGCAGGAGTTCAGGTAATGGACCGTGAGGTGGCGGATATCCTGCGACGTACAGGTAAACCGGTGATTTTGGTTGTGAACAAGGTTGATTCTTTCCAGCTGGAATTGGGAGCGGACTTTTTTTCCCTGGGGTTCGGAGAACCGGTGTTGATCTCTGCAGAACATGCTTTGAATCTTGGTGAACTGCTGGATAAAACAATCGTGAACCTGCCTCCCGCAGCCAAAGAGGAAGATCCCGGCGCCGTCAAGGTGGCCATAATCGGCCGTCCCAATGTGGGAAAGTCTTCGCTTCTCAATGCCATGCTGGGTGAAGAGAGGGTAATCGTCAGCCCGGTTCCCGGGACAACAAGAGACGCGGTTGATACTCCTTTCCAGTTTCAAGAGGAAAACTATATTTTGATCGATACCGCCGGGATACGTCGTAAGGCCCGTTCATCAGGCGATGCAGTGGAGTACTACAGTATGCTCCGGGCGATACGGGCGGTGGAAAGGAGCGATGTTACTCTGGTTGTTCTTGACGCCGGAGATTTTTTGACCGAACAGGATAAAAAAGTGGCCGGGATTTCACATGAAGCGGGTAGAGCAACAGTCTTAATCGTCAATAAATGGGATCTGGTAGAGAAGAATTCCCGGACGGCCCGGGAATATGAGGAACGGCTTTATACAGAAATGGCTTTCTTAAGATACGCTCCGTCTCTTTTTATTTCCGCCCGGACCAGACGGGGGCTTATGAAAATTCTTCCGGAAATACGGCGGGTTGCTGCAGAGTATAACCGCCGGGTGCCAACCGGCTTACTCAACCAGGCGCTCCGTGAAGCGGTGGACACCTACCACCCTCCTTCCCGGAAAGGGAGACAACTCAGGATTTATTATGCCGCCCAGGTGAAAACAAAACCGCCCACTATCCATTTTTCGGTGAACAACCCGGAACTGGTGCATTTTTCTTACCGGCGGTTCCTGGAAAACAAGTTTCGGGAAAGGTTTGGTTTTACGGGGACACCCCTTAGATTTTCCTTTCGGAGAAGAGGAGCGCGCGAAAAAAATCAATAACAGGCTTTCATCCCGGTTGGAGCAAGATTATTTTTGGAGGGGATGGATTATGCAGGAAGTCTTGGCGATAATAATCAGTTATTTTATCGGTGGGATCCTCACCGCCGGTGTAGTAGCATCATTAAAACGTGTGGATCTCACTAAGGAAGGGAGCGGAAACCCCGGCGCCACCAATGCTTTCCGGATTTTCGGCCCATTTTTCGGAGGGGTGGTTCTCCTTGGCGACGTTGTCAAAGGTGTACTGGGCGCCCTAGTGGGGCAGTGGTTGGGAGGCGGGAACATCGCTGTTGCCGCCCTTTGCGGTTTGGCGGTGGTGGCCGGTCACAACTGGCCGTTGTTTTATAAATTCCGGGGTGGAAAAGGGATGGCCACCTCCGTGGGAGCGATTATCATCTTGGTACCTGAAACACTACTGTTTCTTGTTCCCATATGGGTTCTGGTGGTTGCGGTTTCCCGCTATGTTTCCCTGGGTTCCATCATGGCGGCGTTGGCCTTGCCTGTTGCGACATTTTTTTTCTATCCCCAACAAGGGTTTCTACTGTTGTTTGCTGTTGTTGCTTCTGTTTTGGGCGTTTATCGTCACCGGGCCAATATTCAACGCCTGCTGGCCGGGGAAGAAAATAAATTAACGTTACCAGGAAAGACCGGAGGGAAAATTAAATGAAAATAGGTGTTGTTGGCGCCGGAGGCTGGGGTACCGCACTGGCCCGGCTTTTGGTGGAAAACGGTCATGAGGTCGTAATTTGGGCACACGAAAAAGAAACCGCCGTACATATTAACCAATCGCATTGTAATCCCCGGTTTTTGCCGGGAGTTATCTTACCCCCGGCGTTAAAAGCCGGTACTGACCCGGCGGAAGTAGGAAAAGACAAGGAACTACTGGTCTTTGCCGTCCCTTCACAATGGCTCCGGGCTGTAGCCCGCCGTTTTCAGCCTTTTTTATCTTTCCGGATCCTGGTAGTTAACGCCGGTAAAGGGATTGAGGTGGAAACGCTGAAATGTCTTTCCGAGGTTCTTACGGAAGAACTGGCGATCCCGCAGGCACAGATTGTTACCCTTTCCGGGCCGAATCACAGTGAAGAAGTAGGTAAAAGGTTTCCCACTGCTACAGTTGTGGCGTCGTCGGATTTGCAATCTGCCGAAACAGCCCAGGATGTTTTTATCTCCTCTTACTTCCGGGTTTACACCAATCCGGACCGGTTGGGGGTGGAATTGGGCGGCGCCCTAAAAAATATTTTTGCCCTGGCGGCCGGTATTTGTGAAGGGTTGGGTTATGAGGATAACACCCGTGCCGGATTGGTAACCAGGGGGCTGGCGGAAATGCGCCGTCTGGGAGAGGCTATGGGAGCATTGCCCATGACTTTTTCCGGTCTTTCCGGACTCGGCGACCTTTTTGCGACCGCCGCCGGGCGACACAGCAGAAACGCCTGGGCGGGTCGGGAAATCGGCAGCGGAAAAAAAGTCCGGGATGTGCTGGCCTCCACCCCGCTTGTTGTGGAAGGGGTGCCCACCACCAAAGCCGCTTATCGCCTGGGAGTAAAGCTGGGCGTGGAACTTCCGATTATCAACAAAATGTATAAAGTGCTTTTTGCGGGACTTGCACCGCAAACGGCTGTCAAGGAGCTGATGACCAGAGACCGGACACACGAGTTGGAGAGATTGGATTAGCCGGTAAAATTATTTTGCCAACCCCCCTTTCCATTTTAAATATGGCCGAACCGCAGAAAAACTGCTTTGTAGCAGGAGATATTTTTTGTATAATTTCCAAAAAAAAAGAAGAGGGAACAAGGAAGGAGAAAAGAAGTATATTGGAGAGGGGTGGGGTGCGGTATGAGGAGAATCTGTTTTGCCTTTATCGGTTTGTGCCTGGTAGGTTTCTTAACGAGTTTCGCCGCAGAAAACCAATCACAGCTGCACGTTTACCGTGTAAGTGAAGAATTCGACGCCCGGCGCCCGTTTTATCTTTGGGAAGAAGAACTTGGCAAGAACTGTTCATTCTATAAGGAATGGAACGGTATTTCGACCCGGATGTATGCGGTTTTCAACCAAAACTACCTCCATCTCGGTTTTTTAATACGGGATCCCTTTTTATCGTTTGCCGACGACTATTCTTTGGATTTTGCCGGCAGCGACCACCTTCGCCTTTATTTAAAATTTCCCGTTGCCGACCGGGAAGAATTGGTCATGTATATTCACCCGTACAGTAAAATTAAAGAACCCCTTTGCTATCTTCCCGGTGTAACCTGGCGTCACGCCGGCTTTTTGCTATCCTCCCATGTGGAATCGGACCGGTATTTTTTAAGTGTCAGCATTCCCTTGGCGGAAACCGGGTTTTCTCCCCGTTACGGCCAGAAAATTGATTTTAAAGGTATTATTTACAATATTGCAGACGACGGTTCAGTCCGTGAATACCCGTTGGGGGCGGCCGAAGATTATCTGACTTTGATTTTTCGGTAAGCACGAAACGAAAAATTAGGCGAACAGACCTTGCGGGGTTGTTTTTTTTTGTCCTATTTTTCCAACCGTCTTCATATAATGAAGTTGAATAAAGAAATGAAGCCATTTTGGTCACTCCGGGGGGGTGGAGATATATAATACAAGCAATTGGTATAAGAAAGTATTGGGCAAAAAAGGGGGGGGATGGATGGAACGTTTTGCTATTTTTAAAGATATTGCCGAGCGTACAGGAGGTGATATTTACATCGGAGTAGTCGGCCCTGTGCGGACGGGAAAGTCTACGTTTATAAAACGTTTTATGGATTTAATGGTCCTGCCGAATATCGGTGACAAATTCGATTTGGAAAGAACCCAGGATGAACTGCCTCAGAGCGGGGCGGGAAAGACTATAATGACCACTGAGCCCAAGTTTGTACCGGATGAGGCTGTGCCGTTAAATTTGGACAATGTAGAATTCCGTGTCCGTCTGGTCGACTGTGTGGGATACACAGT
>Ga0209075_1002094_pt1 | contig 18008 bp, 16 predicted proteins | sample Stecom2011_FD_187523 | JGI IMG/M metagenome (GOLD analysis project Ga0209075, IMG submission 187523) | Agricultural soil microbial communities from Utah to study Nitrogen management - Steer compost 2011 (SPAdes) (version 2) | ecosystem: Environmental > Terrestrial > Soil > Agricultural land...
GGTGGACTGGGTGTTGCCCTGGTGGCCGGCCCCCTGGGCTGCTTCGTAGTCTGGCGGCGAATGGCGTATTTTGGCGACACCCTGGCCCATTCCGCGTTACTTGGCATCACCCTGAGTTTCCTGATCAGCGTTCCAATGAACCTGGGCGTCGTCATCACCTGCGTCACCATCGCCGTCGCTCTGGTGTTGCTCTCGCGCACCCGGGCTTTGGCCACCGACACCTTGCTGGGCATTCTCGCCCACAGCGCCCTGGCCATCGGCCTGGTCTCCCTGAGCTTCATGCCGGATGTGCGGGTTGACCTGACTGGCCTGCTGTTCGGTGACCTGCTGGCCATGAGCCGCCAGGACCTGCTGTGGATTTACGGGGGCGCGGCTTTCGTGTTGACCCTGCTGGCAATACTCTGGCGCGGGCTGTTGATGAGCACCATCCACGAGGAGCTGGCCCGGGTGGAGGGAATACCTGTGGAGCGTTTGCGGTTGGCGCTGATGCTGATGTTCTCCCTGGTGATTGCCGTGGCGATGAAGATTGTCGGGGTCCTGCTGATTACCGCCCTGTTGATCATTCCTGCGGCCACCGCCAGGCGCCTGGCCAAAAATCCAGAACACATGATGGCACTGGCGGTGGTGTTCGGCTTTATCGCCGTGACCGGCGGCCTGACGCTGTCCTGGCACCTCGATTCTCCAGCCGGGCCGTCGGTGGTAGTGACCGCCTTCCTGGCTTTTCTGCTGGTGTACGGTACCGCCCGGAACGCCAGCCGATAACTGCTTCCGTCTTTCGAAAGTGCCGGAGCTGGTCTAGAGTAATCTGGACACACTTTCCGTAACAGCTCCAGAGGCTTTCAGCATGGATAGCGACCTCTCTGACATCCCTTATCCGGGCCCGCGCCGGCCAGGCCTCTGGCCGGGGCTCTGGGGTCCGGCCGTCATTCTGGTCTGCGGCGTCATTCTGAGCCTCCTGACGGCCCGCCTCGCCTCAGACATGGCTCATCAGCTTGCCCACCAGCGTTATCAGGCCCTGCATCAATCCCTGGTCAGCCAGGTTGTCATCCATCTTGCCCGGCTATCGCAGGAAGACGAACAGCTTCAAGAGCTCCGGGCTTCCCTGGCAACCGGACTTCAGGATGGCATCAGTCTCAGGATCGATACCCTGGAACGCCACACCAAGAAACCACTGATACAGCTGGGCAGCTCACGCCATCCGGCCGGTAATGACGCCCTGAGAACCGAGTTGCAGACCAACGGCCGGCACTGGATGGTGACCACCTGGCCGGATACCCGGTTGCTGGCGTTACCGGCTCGGCGTATGGGGTGGCTCGCCGCTGCCAGTGGCGTGATGGTTACCACGGTGGCAATGCTGCTCGCCCTGACCCTCTGCCGGCAGGCTGCCCGGAAAGACGACAGCGCCCATAGGTTGGCCGAGCTGAACAGGATCGCTGACCAACGGATCACCAACTTGCAGGTCGAGAAGAACGTGCTGCGCCAGGCACTGAATGACAGCGAATCCCGCAGTCGGGACCTGGTCACGCTTTCGGGAGCGATTGTCAGTGAACTGGATGAACAGGGGCAGATCGGATTCATATCGGCACAGGTAGCGGATGTGCTGGGACTGGCGCCGTCAGACCTTGTCAACCGGCCTTTCAGCGAACTGGTCGCCGAGCCCGACCGTGAACGCTTCGACCAGTGCCTGGCCGCAGCCCGGCAAGAGGCCACCCTGGCCAGGGTAGATGTGAATCTGTTGCACCGCAGCGCCGAGCAGACGGTCCCGGTGGTGGTGCGGGTGATGGTATTGAAGGACCCGATCCACGGAGTAACAGGCTTCAGACTGAGCGCAATCAAGATTGCCAATGGCTACAATGGCTGAACCCGATCCAGCAGGCGCCCGCTCTCCACAAGTTCGAGGAACTCGTCCCCCAGCCGGTCACTCTCGGCAATGGATGCGCGCCAGGATCGTTCACGGCCTGAATCGTCGCCAAGGTACTTCTCGAAGTCTTTCCGGTCTGGCAGTTTGCGGTCCGGCAGGCTGTCCAGATACGCCCGGGACGGGGAAACCAGCAGCACATCCTGCAATCGGGTGGCATCGCCCCGGCGCCATGGCAAGGTCTTGTCAAACCAACCCGGCACTACCTTGTCGGTAAAGTGCGGGTACAGGATGATGCCCGGTTGCTCGTAGGGCAGATCCAGGTGGTAGTCCAGCAGCCCGCCATCCCGGTAGACGCCATCCGGAGCTCCGGGAATATTCCGAACACCGGACATAACCAGCGGAATCGAAGCTGAGGCCAGCAGCGCGGGCAACAGATTGTCCGCAGACAGCGCCACTTCATGGCTGGGAAAATCCACCAGCTTTGACACCGGCGTCCTGATGCGGGCATCGTGCACGATACCCCGCTCCATGAATCGGCCAAGGTGGCGACGACTGACCATATTGGCGCTGATTGCACTCATCAGGCCCAGACCCAGGCGGCCCCTGGCGTCGTGTTCCAGCAAGCCCAGGCTGCGTACAACCACCACGTTCAAACGGTACCAGGGGTGATTGAGGATATACTGCTCCCGGCCACCCAACAGCTCTTCCAGAAACAGAACACTTTTTCTGGATACCTCCGCAGCGCTGACACCCTTGGCAAAACGCTGGCTGGTATAGAGTTCCGCCAGCCTGGCCAGTTGGCCTTTCGGATCGTCGGATGAGGCAATCGCCGCGAACCGCCAGCTGCCGATGGACGAGCCGATCAGCACCCGCTCTTGCGGTGCCCGGGGCAACCAATCACCGAAGATGGCCTTATCCAGACCGCTGATTCCCAGGGCTTTCGGGCCACCGGCGGCGCCGGGTATCACGTGGACGTCCGCCGGTGTTAACGGCTTGTCCCTCAGGCGCTGAAGGGCCCGTCGCCCAGCCCGGATGGTCAGCGCCGGTGTTCGGATCTGGATTGCGGTCATCGCGTGTTCCTGCTTAAGGTTCTGGTCAAAGTCCCGGGAGTTTATCGAAACCTGCAGTGGCCAGCCAATAACTCCGTGCTAGACTTGAGCCATCAGTGTTTCAGGGATGTATGCCAGCCATGAGCTGCAGGAGTAGGCTGTGAACCTTTTTGCCTCGCCGGATACCATGGCGACCAATCCAACCCTTGCAGTATTGGGTTTCAAACGTCAGCTGGTGTACCACCTGCATATCTGGGCCTTTATCGCCGTGGCGCCTCTGGTGATGGTGCAATGGCAACACGGTAACTTTCTGCTGTCTGCCCTGCTGATTCTGTTCTGTGTCAACGCAGCCCTCGTGATCCTGTTCCTGCGGTTGCGCAGTGTCTATTTCCTGAAAGGGCGATTGTTTCCGATTCTGGCCGTGGTCTGCGCAGCCTACTCGACTTCCATTAACGGTCACGCCGGTCTTTACTGGGCCTATCCGGCGGCTATCGCGCTGTTTTTCCTGTTACCACTGAAAGAAGCCATTGTCTGCAACATCATTTTTGTCAGCGTCATGGCTGTGGTGTCGTTCCTTCAATTTCCCGAAGCAGATTTCTGGCGGATCACCTTCTCCCTGGGGCTGAGCTGCCTGTTTGCCATGATCTTCGCCTGGCTGGTGGGCAGGCTCCAGCAGGAGCTGACCCGGCTGGCCACGACTGACCCGCTCACCGGCTGCCTGAACCGGTCTCAGCTGGCCGACCTACTGAACAGCCAGATTCAGCTGCGGGAGCGCTATGAGAGGGTGTCCAGCCTGGTGCTGATTGATCTGGATTATTTCAAGACCATTAATGACCGCTGGGGGCACCTGGCCGGTGACCGGGTGCTTAAGGAAATGACCATCCGGCTGCGTAAGCGACTTCGGGAAAGTGATCAGCTGTTCCGCATTGGCGGCGAAGAGTTCATGGTCGTGTTGCCGGAAACCCGCCAGAAGGATGCCGACACCCTGGCCCACCAGTTACTGACCAGCATCAGTGCCAGGCCGTTTCTGGATGACATAAAGCTGACCGCCAGTGCCAGCGTAGCGGAAGTGTGCCGTGGCGAGACCTGGTCGGTTTGGCTGAACCGTGCGGATCAGGCGCTGTACGACGCCAAGGCAAAGGGCCGCAATCAGGTGGTCAATGCGGCCCGGCCTTCCAATGAATCAGCCCACGCTGCGGGGCCGTCGACCCCGGCCGGCGATACCAGCGCTGTAGTTTGAACAAGGTCAGGACTCAAGCCCGGTGCGGAAATCCCGGTAAGCACTGAATACATCCCAGGGCGATTCAAAGTGCGGGTAGTGGCCGATATTCCTCAGGCTGATGACGTCCGGGTTCCGGATCAATTCCCGGTAGCGCCGCACCGTGGCCGCGCCCGAGACCGGGTCGGCAGCGCCGGAGATCAGGCGCATTGGCTGCCGGGCGTTCTGCAAGGCCCCCACCCAGCGATTTCGATGGCAACGACGTTCTTCCATAAACTGAATCAGTTCATGCAGAATTCCACGGCCATTGTTGTATGTAAGAAGATGCCAGAAATCTTCCAGATCCTGCTGGGCCGGAGGATTCCGGTCACCAAACAGCCGGCGGAAATTCCGTTCGAAGCTACCCCGGGTAAGCCCACGGCTGATCAGCCCACCCAGGGGACTCTTCAGGACTTTCTGGATAAACAGCGGGCTGTGCACCTCAGGGAACAGGCCTCCGTTGAGTAAACACACGCTGTTGATTGCGAAGGGCAATGATCCTTCCTGGTCTCTGGCCAGCAGTTCCTGTGCCACCGAAGAGCCATAATCGTGGGCGAACAGGTGCACCGAATCCAGTCCCAGGCCTTCGATCCAGCCCTGGATCAGATCCGCCTGGTCCTCAATGCTGTAAACATAGTTGCGGGGCTTGTCGGAAAACCCGAAGCCTAGCATATCGACAGCCAGCAGTTGGTGGCCAGACGCCAGCATCGGCCATAACCGGCTCCAGTCCCAGCTGGCGGTCGGAAACCCGTGCAGAAGCACCAGCGGCGAGCCTTTTCCAGCCATGCGACTGAAGATGGCATGGCCATCGTAGCTGAACCATTTACCGGCCTGCTGCCACGCCTCGAGGGTATAGGTATCCTGGCGGCTTTCTGCCCTGATTTGTGAACCGGGTATCACCTGCTCCATTTGTTCGTCCCGATCTACCTGAGGAACCTCCACTTTAGTCCAAAGCCGTACTGGCTGCCAGATCACTAAACGCTGCCCGTGAACTGGTCCATAATGGGCAAACCGGCGTAAACCGTGGAGATGGCCTGAAAATTCCCTTAAGCTTGCGCCCTTTATCAGACACAAACCGGAAACGATTATGACCTTACCTCTGGACGACCTTGCTGGTCATTACCGCGCCATCATTGAAGGCCTCGGCGAAAATGCCGACCGCGAAGGTCTTCAGGACACTCCGATGCGGGCCGCCAAGGCCATGCAGTTCCTGACCCGGGGTTACCAGCAGGATCTTGCTGACCTGGTCAACAACGCTGTGTTTGAATCCGCCATGGATGAAATGGTGGTGGTCCAGGACATCGAGCTGTACAGCATGTGTGAACACCATATGCTGCCGTTCATCGGCAAATGCCACATCGCCTATCTGCCCCAGGGCAGGGTACTGGGCCTGTCCAAGTTTGCTCGCATTGTGGATATGTATGCCCGCCGCCTGCAGATTCAGGAGAACCTGACTCGCCAGATCGCGGAAGCGGTGGAAAGCGTTACCAATGCCAAAGGTGTCGCTGTGGTTATCGAGGCCCAGCACATGTGCATGATGATGCGGGGCGTGGAGAAACAGAACTCCCGCATGAAAACCTCGATGATGCTGGGACAGTTCCGGAAATCACAGGCCACACGCACCGAATTTCTTACCCTGATTGGCAACAATCGCTGAACCAGACGCCGAAAACGGAGGCATCATGACAACCATGACTGGTGATCACCTGGCCACGGTCAGGATCAAGAACCTTCTGCTCCGTGCCTACATTGGCATCAAGGAAGAAGAGATCAACAACCAGCAGGATGTGGTGATCAACGTCACCCTTCGCTACGATGCCTCCGCCGCCATTGACCGGAACGAAATCTCCGCTGCCCTGAATTACCGCACCATCACCAAGCAAATCATCGGGCATGTGGACGGCAACAGTTTTGCCCTGCTGGAACGGCTGACCCACGAAGTTCTCGAAATTGTGATGGAACATCATGCCGTGCAGTGGGCACGGGTGGAAATCGACAAGCCGCACGCGTTACGCTATGCGGAATCGGTCTCTGTCTGCCTTGAGGCCCACCGTTAATTCTTCGAGGTCTGCCCCGATGCCTAGCAATGCCCCTGACCAGATCCGGGATATTCTCGAATCTGTGCGTACCATTGCGTTGGTTGGTGCCAGCGAGAAAACCAACCGGCCCTCCCACGAAGTGATGGAATACCTGCAGCGCCATGGCTTCCGTGTGATCCCGGTAAATCCGCGCCTGGCCGGCCAGCAAGTGCTCGGTGAGACAGTGTATGCTGACCTGGCATCACTCCCGGAACCAGTAGACATGGCTGAGCTGTTCCTGGCCCCGGAACGCACCGATGCTGTGATCGACCAGGCTATTAAACAGAAGATTCCGGTACTCTGGCTGCAGATTGGCGTGATTAATGAGTCCGGTGCTGCCCGCGCCGAAGCCGCCGGGCTGAGGGTGGTCATGGACCGCTGTCCGAAACAGGAGATCCCGAAGCTTGGTATTGGGCCCATCGCCGAGCAGGCCTGATTCCGTGTACCTGCAATCACCGCTGCTCCAACCCGCTTCCGGCGTACCAGACCCATTGGGGCATGGCCAAACAGGATAACTATGGCTCATAATCAAGCGCGATTGGCCGTTAAACCTGTTCAGCCTGTCTTTTAACGATCTGGAGTACACTGTGGCAAAACCCGAAACCGGTACCAGCCTTGTTGTCCGATGGCTTATGAGCCCGGTGTTTGTTCTGGTCATCTTTCTGGTTTTTCTCGCCATTGCCGCCGGCCTTCGGGAAGGGCTTATCCAGCAGGATAACCGACAGATCGAAGCCAACCTCCGTAATGAAGCCCGTGCGTTGACTGATAACCTGGAGCGGGAGTTTCTGGTGCACGTTCAGGCCATCGGGCGCATGGCCTATCGGCTTTATGTCGAGCCCGAGATGCCGGAATCGCAATGGCGCGTGGACGCACGCAACTACCTGGAAGATTTTGGTGTCTACCAGGCCATCGAGTGGATTGACTCCAACTACATCATCCAATGGCTCGAACCGCTGGCCGGCAATCAGGATGTGGTGGGTTATAACGTGGCGTTCAATGACCAGCGCCGTGAAGCGCTTGATCGGGCGGCGGCCACCGGTGATTATGACCTGTCCGGTATCATCGATCTGCGCCAGGGCGGCAAGGGCATGGTGATTTATTACCCAGTGGGCGCCGGAGACACCAATAACGGCTACATTGCCGGTGTGTTCCGGATGGAAGTTCTGGCCGAGCAGCTACTGACCAGCCGGGTACTGGAACACTTTCAGATCGAAATCCGGGATTCCGGTGAACAAGCCTACATTCTCAACTCAGACACCGAGATTGCCAGGAACTTCAGCTTTACCCTGCCCGTGCAGTTCCCCACTCTGGATTGGACCCTTACGTTACGCCCCAATCAATCCTGGGTAGACAGCCAGCGCAGTTCCTGGCCGATGCTCACCTTCGCAAGCCTTGTGTTTATGGGCCTGCTGACCAGCCTGACCACCCTGCTCGTCCAGCTGATCCTCAAGCGCAATCAGGCGCTTTTGAAAACCCGCCGGGAGCTGGAACGTGAGATTGACCAGCGTATCGCCATGCAGGTGGACCTCGAGCGACTGGAATCCACCGATACCCTCACTGGCCTGGCCAATCGCCGGTTTTTCATGGAAGACCTGGCCCACACCCTGAACATTGCGGACCGGCAAATGCGCCAGGTGGGGCTGGTAATGATTGACCTGGATCGGTTCCAGATGCTCAACGATTCCCTCGGCCATCAGTTTGGCGACGAACTGCTGATCAAGGTCTCTGAGCGGTTGAATAGCCTGAGCAATGAGCGGATTCTGGTGGCCTACTCAGGCGGCGACGAGTTCATGATCTGCCAGCAACACGTCGACGACATTGACGATGTAATTCACCTGCTTGGCCAGATCAAGCAGTGCTTTGCCGAACCGTTCGAGGTTCAGGGCGATGCTCACAGCATTACCGCCACCATGGGTGTTGCCGTGTATCCCCAGAGCGGGCTTGACGCCGACACTCTGCTCCGGAATGCCGATATCGCCCTTTACCGTGCCAAGGAGCAGGGCCGCAATACTTATCAGTTCTACACCGAAGGCATGCAGGACCGTGAGGTGATGCGCCTGGAGCTGGACAAGGATCTGAGCCATGCCCTGGCCAACGACGAATTTGTGCTGTTCTACCAACCACAGCTGGACCTTCAGACCGGCGAGATCAATAGTGTGGAGGCTTTGATCCGCTGGCAGCACCCCCGCCGAGGGCTTTTGGCACCCATCGAGTTCATCCCCCTGGCGGAAGAAAGCGGTCGGATTACCGAGATTGGCCGCTGGGTGGTGCTTGCCGCCTGTCGCCAGCTCGCCAATTGGCGCGGCACGGCTTGCGAGCAATTGAGAATCGCGGTGAATCTTTCAGGTCGGGAGCTGGATGATGAATCATTGGTGGAACATGTGCGGGATGCTCTGCTCTCGGAAGAGGTGGACCCAAGCAAGCTGGAAGTGGAACTGACAGAAGAGATCTTCATCCAGAACATTGAACACAACCTGAATCAGTTGTCGCGTCTGCATCAGCTGGGGGTTCACCTGGCCATTGATGATTTCGGCGTGGGCTATTCGTCCCTTGGCTATTTGCGGGATTTCCCGGTAGATCTGCTGAAAATTGACCGGTCGTTTATCACCGATGTGACCGAGCGCCATGACGATGCCGTCATCACTCGAGCAGTGATCAATCTTGCCCACAACCTCGGCATTCAGGTGGTGGCCGAGGGCGTGGAAACCGAGGAGCAACTGAATTTCCTGAAAGCGCACCGTTGCAATCTGGCCCAGGGTTATCTGATCAGCCGGCCGATTCCAGCGGAAGACCTGGAGACAGCGTTGGCGGAAGGCATCCTGTTTACCGGTCAATCGATCAATTCGGGTTTGTAATGGCGGTTTCTGCTCCCCAAACTACTCTGTAACTTTTTCTTTGAGTGATGTTTATGTCTGCGAGATATCTGACTCCGGAGCAGGATGCCAGGCTGCGCCGCTGGGAGCGCTGGAACCGGAATTATTTCATGTTTGCGTTTGTGGCGCTGACGGTGGTGTTGGTGTTCAGCAGTCAGTTGGGAATTTCCAGTGGTGATGAGTGGGGGTCTCTGGGGGTGCTGCTGGCGTTGTTGGTGGTGCCAATTATTGTGTTGCAGTTGCGGCTGCAGTGTCCCGCCTGTGGGGTGAAGATTGGCTGGCAGGCTAAGCTGATGGCGCCTGATCAGTGCAAGTCTTGTGGTGTGTTTCTTCGCTCTAAGAATTCTTCTTCCTGATATCCTGCCTGAAAACCTTTGACCTGTGAGTTGGTCACAGGTTTTACTCTGATCTCTGTTTTTTGGAGATGGACGTGCCGTGGCTGGGGTAGCTTCCGAAAACCGCTGCAAGTACGTCCGTGTACGCTTGCTTTCCGCCATCCGTGGCTACAAGCATTTTCGGAAGCTACCCCAGCCCCGTCACTCCGCCAACTTTAGTCGTGGATTCTTTGTACATCCGTGAATATTGGTGAGTACGCCGTCATGAAAGTTAAAGAGCTGGCCACCGCCGCGGGGGTTAACCCCGATACCGTCCGGTTCTACACCCGGGAGGGTCTGTTACAACCCACCCGCAACCCGGACAACAACTACCAGCAATACGATGCCGAGGATCTGCGCCGGTTGCGGTTTGCCCGTAAGGCGCGGCAGTTGGGGTTTTCGTTGCCGGAGATTCGGCAAATTCTGGCCCGGGCGGATGATCATCATTCGCCGTGCCCGATGGTTCGGGACGTGTTTCAGCAGCGGTTGGTGGTGGTTGAACGGGAAATTTCGGAGTTGCAGCAATTGCGCAAGCGGATGATTTCGGCGCTGGCTGCCTGGCAGGAGATGCCGGACGGAACGCCGGATGGGCATACCATTTGTCGGTTGATTGAGCACTGGGACGATCCCTCTGCTGAGTCATGTTGCGAGGAGTCAACATCATGAGTGATAGAACTAAGTTGAAGCCGGCGCTGTCGATTTCGGGAGCTTCGTGCCAGGGCTGTGCGAAGAAGATTCGTGCTGCGCTGGAGCCGTTGACCGGCAGTACCGAGCTGGTTGGGGTGGATATCGAGGCGCAAACGGTGGCGTTGCCTGACGGGGTGGATCTGGCCGAGGCGGCGCGGGTGGTAACCGAGGCAGGATATCCGGCGGAGCCTGCGGCGAATTCAGAGCCTGCGCCTTGTTGCGCCTCGAAAACAGCCACTTCGCACAACCGCGCATCCGGCGCTGACCAAGGGCCCGCCGAGGCGGCCGCTGAACCTGGTCAGGCAACCGAATCAGCGAAAGATGATCAGATTACGCTCTCGGTTTCCGGGGCAACCTGCGCATCGTGCGTTGCCAGTATCGAGAAGGCGCTGTTGTCGGTGCCCGGGGTAACCCATGCCCATATGAATCTGGCGGACAACACGGCGACCGCCAATGGCACAGGAGAGCCGGACGCGTTGATCAAGGCTGTGGAAAGTGCAGGTTACGGCGCAAGCGTAATTGAGGATGCCGACGCGGCCGATGATCGCCGGCAAGCGGAGGATAAAAAGCAGTACAAGGTGCTGCTGGTGAAGATGGCCATCAGTCTGGGCCTCGGCTTGGTGTTGATGGTCTGGGGCATGGGTTTTGACACCATGATGGTGACCGAGGCCAATCAGCTTACCTGGATCAATTTCGGCATTCTGACCCTGGGCGTGATGATCGCCACCGGTGGGCATTTCTTCACCGGGGCCTGGAAGGCCTTCAAACACCATAACGCCAACATGGACACCCTGATTGCTTTGGGCACTGGTACCGCCTGGCTGTATTCCATGGTGGTGTCGAGCGTGCCGGAATTACTGCCAGAGATGGCGCGGCACGTTTACTTTGAGGCATCCGCGATGATCATCGGCCTGATTAATCTGGGTCAGGCCTTGGAGTTACGGGCCAAGGGCAAAACCTCTGAGGCGGTGCGGCGGTTGCTGGACCTGCGGGCCAAGACCGCCCGGGTGATTCGCAACGGCGAGGAGCAGGACCTTCCCGTTAAGCAGGTTCGCAAAGGCGACCACATCCGTGTTCGACCCGGTGAAAAACTGCCGGTGGATGGTGTCATTATCGAAGGCAGCACCCGCATCGACGAAAGCATGCTGACTGGCGAACCCATGCCGGTGAGCAAGGCGGAGGATGATGAGGTGTCGGCCGGTACCCTGAACACCCATGGTTCGATCATTTACGAAGCTACCCGGGTCGGCAGCGAGACGGCGCTGGCACAGATCATCAAGCTTGTGAAGAAAGCCCAGGGCTCGAAACCGGCCATTGGCCGGCTGGCCGACAGGATTTCCTCAGTATTTGTGCCCACAGTCATGCTCGTTGCCATCGGCGCGGCACTGGTGTGGTACAACGTGGGGCCGGAGCCGGCGGTGGTTCACATGATGATTGCAGCCACCACGGTTCTGATCATTGCCTGCCCCTGTGCTTTGGGCCTGGCCACGCCGATGTCGGTGATGGTGGGCGTAGGCAAGGCCGCCGAGTATGGCGCGCTGATTCGTCAGGGGGATGCTTTGCAGACCGCAGGCAAAATCGATCTGGTGATTCTGGACAAGACCGGCACCATCACCGAGGGCCACCCGGCCGTCACACGGATAACTGCCGTTGATAGCAATGCCACGCTGTTGGCGCTGGCAGCCGGGCTGGAGCGCCATTCCGAACACCCACTGGCAGAAGCGGTGCTGAACCGGGCCCGTGAAGATGGCGTAGAGCCTGAGACAGTGACAGACTTTGAAGCACTCAACGGTAAGGGCGTGCAAGGTCAGTTCGATGGCCAGAGGGTGCGCCTCGGCAACCGGCGCTGGCTGGAGGCCGAAGGCATCAACGTAACAAACCTGGATTCGGCCGCCAACACCATTACCGAGGAGGCCGGCACGCCGTTATTTCTGGCGCTGGGTGATCAGGTACAGGGCGTTATCGGGGTAGCCGACGCCATCAAGCCGGATTCCGAAGCCGCCATCCGCCGCCTGCATGACGCGGGTATCAAGGTGATGATGGTCACCGGGGACGTTGATGCCACCGCCAGGGCCATCGCCGTGAAAGCCGGCATTGATGATTACCGGGCGGAAGTGTTACCGGAGAACAAGGCCGAAGTGGTCAGCGAAATGCGTGGCAAAGGCTACACCGTGGCCATGGTGGGCGATGGCATCAACGACGCCCCGGCCCTGGCAGCCGCGGATGTCGGTTTTGCCATTGGCACCGGCACCGATGTCGCCATTGAAAGCGCAGCCATAACCCTGATGCGCGGCTCCCTGCACGGGGTGCCGGATGCCATCGAGATTTCCCGGGCAACCGTCACCAACATCAAACAGAACCTGTTCGGAGCGTTTGTATACAACACAATGGGTATTCCCGTGGCCGCCGGCCTGCTCTACCCTGTGTGGGGCATCCTGATGAGTCCGATTCTGGCGGGTGCCGCCATGTCGTTGTCGTCGGTGACGGTGGTATCCAATGCCAACCGGCTGCGCCTGTTCAAAAGCAGCCACACCCCGGCAAGGCAAGAGGAGCGGAACTGATGGAGACGATTCTGGTCAACGCAGCAGGGCTGGCCCTGATGGCCGCCGTGGTTTGGTGGTTCTGGTTATCCGGCAACAAATCCGGGCAGAACCAATGATCCTGTTCACACACGCATTACCGAGGTAACCGCCATGAAAAAACACACCTTAGCCCTTGGCCTGGTGGCCGCCCTGGGGTTCAGCACCACGGCCGTCGCCGGCGGAGCCGCCCAAAGCATTCACGTGTATAAATCGCCCACCTGCGGTTGCTGTGGCGACTGGATCGACCACCTGGAAGAAAACGGGTTCGACGTCACCGCCACCGACACCGATGACATGGGCAAGATCAAGGCCGACGCCGGCCTGATTCCAGGCCTGGGCAGCTGCCACACCGCCTTTGTGGGTGACTATGTGGTGGAAGGCCATGTGCCGGCGGATGATATCAAACGCCTGTTGAGCGAGGCCCCGAAAGCCACCGGCATCAGTGTTCCGGGTATGCCCATAGGCTCGCCCGGCATGGAGATGGGTGATCGCAAGGACCACTACAAGGTCATCCTGTTTAACAAGGAAGGTCAGACCCGGGTGTTTGCCGAGCACAACTGACCGTTTTGCACTCAGGTCAGGATTTCCGCGTGCAGCCGGCCAGGCTGCGCGCTCATGAAGTTTGCGGGTCTGTCTGTTTTTTCTACACTGTCGTTCCGGGCTGTTCTATTATGAACCTCAGTGTTGGAAACAAAACACATACTCGCAGGGACTTAGCTTGAGCCTTAAAACCCGCCTTCTCGGCCTCGCATCAATACTGATCATTCTCGCGGCGTCTGCCTCCTGGCTGGCCTACCGGGAGCTGTCAGAAGACATCATCGAACGCTGGGGCAAGCAGGTTACTGAAATTCAGGTGCGCTACGACAGCGCCCGACTGTTGCAGTCCCTGGAACGGGAAATCGGCCTGGCCCGGCAAATGGCGCAATCCTCTACCCTGCTGCAATGGGCCGCCAGCCCGGACAATCCCGAGCTGACCTCCGCCGCCATCCGCCAGATGGAGAGCTTCCGCAATAACTTTCGGGATAACAGTTACTTTGTTGCCCTGCGGGAGAATGGCCACTATTACTACAACAATTCCGACAATCAGTATGCCAATGACCAGTTCCGTTACGTACTGGATCCGGAGAAGCCGGATGATGCCTGGTTTTTCCAGCTGATTGAGGAGCGCCGGGACTTCCACCTGAACGTAAACCCGGACCAGGAACTGGGCGTCACCAAGTTGTGGATTGATGTGCTGATGCGTGATGAGCGCAACGAGATTCTCGGCATGGTCGGCACCGGTCTCAATCTCGACACCTTCCTGCAGGACATTGTCGACATAGGCCAGGAAGGCATAACCACGCTGTTCGTGGACTACAACGGCGCCATTCAACTGTACCGCGATCGCAATTACATTGACTTCGCCAGCATTATCAAACCCGAAGGTCAGAAGAACACGGTGGACCTGCTGTTTGAGGATCGCCAGGACAAACAGCAGATCCTGGGCATGTTGCAGATGCTCAAACAGCGCAACGGCGAGGACGGCGCAGTGGAAAGCGGGTTTGTCACCATTGATGGCCGCAAGCACCTGGCCGGGGTGGCCTTCCTGCCGGCCATAGGCTGGTTCGAAATCACCTTGCTGGACCTGAACGCCCTGGTGCCAACCAGCTACCTGTGGCCGCTAGTGGCCGTCTTCCTTATGTCGCTGCTGGTCTCGCTGATCGCTTTTCACCTGATCATTCAATCACGCATTCTCAAACCGGTATTGAGCCTGGAGGCTGCGGTGATGCGGTTGCGGGAGGGTCGGTTTGACCTGCCCTACCTGCCCAAACCAGATAACGAAATCGGCCGGTTGGTGGACCACTTTGAAAAAATGACCAGCACGATGCGGGATACCACCGCCGAGTTGGAGCACAAGGTCGCGAAACGCACGGAAGAACTGCACCGGCTGGCCCGGGTGGATGCCCTCACCGGCCTGAAGAACCGCCGTGGCCTGGATGAAGTCGTCGAACAGGAAATCCAGCGGGCCGAACGTGAAGACAAGGGATTCGGGCTGATCTGGTTGGACATCGACCACTTCAAAACCATCAACGACACCCGTGGCCATCAGGCCGGTGACGACATTCTGTGCCGGGTAGCGCTCTGGCTGAAAGCTACGGTTCGTCCTTATGACCACCCGGGCCGCTGGGGTGGCGACGAATTTGTGGTGCTGCTGTCCCCCTGCGACAAAGACACCCTGGAACAGATTGCCAACCGGGTGCGAGCCAGCGTGGAGCAGGAAAGCCAGCGCACGGGTACATCGGTCACCATCAGCGTGGGCGGCTATTTCAGCCAGCCAGGCGATGACATGGATACCCTGCTACGTAACGCCGATCAGGCCCTGTACCTGGCCAAGCGGGGAGGGCGTAACCGGGTTTGCATCCACGCTGCTCCCGGCGAGGAGACACACCCGGCCTGACAGATCTGACTCCCACCTGCATAACCGTTATACTCCGCTGCATCATCCATTTTACAGCCAGGTCTTTTCTCCATGCTCAATGCCGACGCTCTCAATCAGTTGCGCCAGCTGAAAACCGATATCAAGCAGAACAAGGTGGTCTTCCCGGGCACGGTCAAACCTACCAACGGGCGCTTCGGCTTTGTGGCCCTGGATGAGGGGCGGGATGTGTTCCTGCCACCGGAAGAAATGCAGAAGGTGCTGCCCGGAGATCGGGTGAACGTCACCGAGCAGGAAGTGGAAAGAGGCAAAACCCAGGGCGTGGTGGACGAGCTGCTGGAATCGCACCTGACCACCTTCGTGGGCCGCTACCTGATCAAGGGCAAGGGGCATTTTGTGGCGCCGGAAACCCCGGGCATCAACCGCTGGATCTTCATTCCACCCAAAGAGCGCATGGGTGCCGAGCCCGACGACTTTGTTTACTGCCAGATCCACCGCCACCCAATCAAGGATGGTAAAGGCCAGGCAAAAGTCCTGCGAGTCATCGGCAAGGCCGGCCAACCGGGCATCGAACGGGCGTTTACCCTGGCCAATTTCGACCTGGCAGACGCCTGGCCGGACGAGGTTCAGAAACAAGCCGATGCCCTGAGCGAAGAATCCGTCGCGACCCATACCGACGGCCGGGAAGACCGTACCGAGCAACCCTATGTGACCATCGACAGCCCAGGCACCCAGGACATGGACGATGCCCTGATGGCCACGCCCAACGCCACTGGCTGGACGCTGTCCATTGCCATTGCCGACCCGACGGCGATGATCGAACCGGGCAGCCCGGCTGAGGAAGAAGCCTTCAACCGGGCCACCGCTATCTATTTCCCGGGCGAGCCGCTGCCCATGCTGCCTGACAGCATCAGCACACGGTTGTGCTCGCTCATGCCGGATGTGCCCAGGCTGGCTCTGGTGTGTGACCTGCAGGTGAATAACGACGGCAGCCTGGGCGATTACAGTTTCCATCAGGCCATGATCCGCTCCAAGGGCAAGCTGAGCTACGAGCTGGTTTCCCATCTGATTGAAGGCCGGGAAGACGACGAGATCAAGGCTTTACCAGACGAGGTCGCCAACAGCCTGGATCAGCTGCACCAGGCCGCCACCGCTCTGCGTAAATGGCGTGCCGAACACGCGCTGCTGAGCCAGGACCGTCCGGAATTCCGGCTGCGCCTGGACGAGAACAAGCGTATCCGGGTGATTGAGCCCTCGGTACAGAACGAAGCACACCGGCTGGTGGAGGAATGCATGGTGGCCGCAAACCGCTGTGCCGCAGACTTCCTGACCCGGCAGGGCAAAGGCCTGTTTATCCAGCACCCGGGCCTGCGGGACGACCGCGCTGACAACATCCGAAAATTGCTGGAAAGCCATGCGCCGCACCTGGCCGGGCACGACGCCAACACGGCTGAAGGCTTCAAGGCACTGATGAAACACAGTGACCAGCTGCAAGCCGAAGTGCCGGTGAAAGCCATACTGTCCCGCCAGCTGGCCCGGGCGGAGCTGGGCTTTGATGCCGCGCCCCATCAGGGCATGGGGCTGGACGCCTACACCACCTTCACCTCACCGCTGCGCAAATTCTCGGACTTTTACGTGCACCGGTTGATCAAAGCGGCGCTCTGGAACACCCCGATCAAACCCCTGAACAGCCAGCAACTGGAAGCCCTGCAAGCCACCCAGTTCCGCGCCCGCCAGGCCGCCAACACTCTGGAAACCTGGCTCAAGGCCGACTACGCCAAGACCCTGCCGGAAGACCCCATGGAAGGCACCATCAGCCGCACCATGCCCTCCGGTTTCTTCGTGCGCCTGGACAGCAACGGGCTGGAAGGCTTTGTCAGCTGCAAGGACCTGGAGGGCAAGTACGGCTTTGATCCGGTCACCCTGCGCCTGGTGCACAACAAGAATGGCCGTATCTTCCAGCTGGAGCAGCGGGTTACCGTCAGCTTCGCCGGGGTGGACGACGAGCGCCGGCAGATCAATTTCAAGCTGCTTGAGGCAGAAGAGATAATCAGTGGTGATGGCACCAACAACGGTTGAAAAACCGAAAGTTCAGGCGCACCGTACTTCTTAGGAAACAGCCTTTGACGGGAGGTGCACCATGCCCATCAGCCCCCAGGAATTTCTGAAGAAATACGGCTTTGACAAAGAAGACGAAGAGCGCGATCACAGTTTACGTGAAAACGCGCTGGATCACGCCAAACACCTGAGGCGCCCCCATGCCGGGACACCCCATGATTGGGAGGAGTGGGAGCGCTACAAGCGCGAACATCCGGATGAGGTGGAAGACGAAGACGAGTCCTGACCCGTCTCGTTCACTTGCCCGCAGTCAGCGCCTGAGTCAGGCGCTGATCCTTGCTTTGCCATAACTCTCCCAGCCATTCCTTCACATTCCGGCGATGTTCGGCATCGCTGGAATAGTCCCGACCTTTCAAGTGCTCCGGAATCAGCTGGGTGCTGATATCCAGCTGTACCTCCGGCACACGGCCACACATGAAATCCCAGAAGGTGGGTGCTCCGTTGGGGTAGGCAATGGTGACGTCCACCAGGGTGTCGATGGAATCGCCCATGGCATCCAGCACAAAGGCGACACCACCGGCTTTCGGCAGCAACAGATTCTGGTAGGGGGATTTCTGCTTGTCGTGTTTGGCTTTGGTGAAGCGGGTGCCTTCGACAAAGTTCATGACGCTTACCGGGGTGTAGCGGAATTTTTCACAGGCCTTGCGGGTGGCTTTCAGGTCTTCACCGCGTTTCTCCGGGTGCTTGATCAGGTACTCCCGGGTGTAGCGTT
>Ga0209075_1002095_pt1 | contig 18008 bp, 17 predicted proteins | sample Stecom2011_FD_187523 | JGI IMG/M metagenome (GOLD analysis project Ga0209075, IMG submission 187523) | Agricultural soil microbial communities from Utah to study Nitrogen management - Steer compost 2011 (SPAdes) (version 2) | ecosystem: Environmental > Terrestrial > Soil > Agricultural land...
GGCATCTAGGGCAGAGGTATCTATGTCCAGAACGCTTTTTTCTTTAATACGTTTGTTCGAGTCTGGAGTTCTTAAGTTAAAGTCAACGCTAGGATCGTCCGCCAACATTTCAGAAATTGGGTCTTCATCCATGTCATCGTGAATCAGTCCAAAATCATCATCTAAGTCGGCTTTCTTACTTGGTTGGGTCACTTTGGCTGTAGGACGGTCTGCCTTTTTCTCTGCAGGTTTTGTAACAATAGGCTTAGGCTTATCTGCTTTAGGCTTGTTGGTTGGGGTCGCAACGGAGGGGTTGTTGTCGGCCTGAAAGTAATCTGCCGCTCTAAATACTTGCAAGCAAGAACCACAACGCACCATACCGCGGGCAGTACCTAGTTGTTCTTCACGAACACGAAAGCTTGTTTGGCAATGGGGGCAGCGAGTAACCTTAACAGCCATACGATATCCTTAAAATTTAATACCAGTCAAAATAATCCACTCATCCTGTTGCTGTGGAGCATTCATTTTGAACCATTGACTGTAGTGGGTCATAACTTCATCGGCCTGCTCTGCGAGTAGCCCCGATAAAGCGAGTTTGCCACCGCTGCGTGTCAGTGCGGCAATCTCTGCCCCCAGAGCAACCAGTGGTCCTGCAAGAATGTTAGCGACAGTAATATCGGCTTCAACCGCAGGTGCTTTGCCTGGCAAGTATACTTGGTACTTATCGTCAGCAATGCTATTACGCTGAGCATTATCTTTTGTGGCCGTTAATGCTTGTGGGTCTATATCGATGCCAACCATTTGTTTGGCACCCAGCAGTAAAGCAGCAATACCTAAAATACCACTACCGCAACCAAAATCGACGACTAATTCATCACCTTCCACTTCTTTATCAAGATACTTTAGACACAAAGAGGTGGTTGGGTGGGTGCCTGTACCAAAGGCCAAACCAGGATCGAGCAGTAAGTTGACTGCATCTTTAACAGGGGGTTCCCGCCAGCTTGGGCAAACCCATAAGCGCTCGCCGAAAGACATGGGGTGGTAGTCATCCATCCACGCTCGTATCCAGTCTTTGTCTTCAACGATTTCTATTTTATGTGGAGGTAGGGGCTGTTGGTATTGTTGAGCCAATAACTCGACTACTGTTTGGCTGTTGAGCTTGGCGTCAAATAAACCCACGACCTGGGTTTTGTCCCAAACTGGCATAGTGCCTAGTTCTGGCTCAAGAATAGGTTGGTCGGCAGCATCTTCAAGAGTAACCGCCAGCGCACCTTGCTCTAATAGCAGATCTTCTAGTACTTCTACTTGAGAGGCATCTGCCTGAAAACGAACTTGAAACCACGCCATTACTTATTGTCCTGTATATGTTTGATGGCGGAGTATAATGCCAGCTCGTAACCATGTGTACCTAAACCCGCAATTACTCCCTGAGCAATATCAGACAGGTAAGAATGTTTACGGAAATCTTCACGCTTGTGGACGTTAGAGATATGCAGCTCAATAAAAGGAATGCCAACACCGGCTAAGGCATCACGCAAGGCAACACTGGTGTGAGTGAAAGCCGCAGGGTTAATAATAATAAAAGCTGTACCGTCTTTACTGCAGGCATGAATACGATCGATGAGCTCATGCTCAGCATTGCTTTGCATGCAGGCCAAGGAGAAGCCTGCGTTGAGGGCAAGGTCTGTCAGTTGTTTTTCTATATCAGCCAGGGTGGTGTGGCCGTAAATATGCGGCTCGCGAGTACCCAGTAAATTTAAATTAGGGCCATTCAATACTAGTATTTTCGCCATGACAAAAGCCTGCACAGGAGAGTGGTGTGAAGAAAGCGGTAAAGTTTGCCTAAAAACTAAATTTAACGCAACGCGCTTGCAGCGGTTACTTGGTTACGACCTTGGTGTTTGGATTGATAAAGCGCTTGGTCGGCTAAAGACACTAGGTCACTGGCGCTTTCGCCCTGCCATTGAGCAACACCGCAAGAAAAGGTTACCGTCAAACCATCATCGGTATGAATAAGCTGGGAAAAATTAGAACGAATTTCATCCATAACAATGGCGGCTTGCTCTTCAGTAGCGTCTAATAAAATAGCGGCAAATTCCTCACCGCCGTAACGACCAATGGGGTCCGTTTTACGTAGATGCTGGCGTAAGAACAGTGCTAGATTACGAATAACACTGTCACCGACAGGGTGCCCGTAGTTATCGTTGACCTGTTTGAAGTGGTCAATATCGATCATAACAAAACAAATGGATGAATTAGGGTGGCGGTCCATAGCGTTTTGCAATGCACCCAGCGTGTGGGTGTGATTAAGCAGGCCAGTTAAACTATCACGAGCGATAAGATTATACAGTTGCTTAGCTCTAGAAATACGGTTACGCACAGTGACTAATAGGTGCTTTTCTTCTACGGGTTTGGTTAAGAAGTCATCACCGGCCATGGTCATAGCAGCCAGCTGCAGCTCTTTGTCTTCTTCACCAGACAAGTAAATAATCGGCAGGTTAATGTATTCTGTTTGTTGGCGAATAACCTGTGCCAGCTCTACCCCAGTACAGTGGGGCATATACATGTCCATAAGTACTAAGTCAGGATCAAAACGCTTAAGAGATTCAAGTACCTTTAAAGGATCATTAATGGCTTCGCATAAAATACCGGCTTTATTAAGCAGGTTTTCGGTGTAGCGAGATTGTGATTTTGAGTCGTCAACCACTAGAATTTTAAAGGGTGCTTCGGGGGCAGTGTCTAAAGCTTTATCTGTTTCACTTATAATAGTGTGGATATCACCGGCTTTAAATAAACCTAAGCTACCTGCTCGCAACATCTTTAGTTGCTGTTCAAGGTTCGGGCGCTGGCCTGAGTGTGTGAAAATAATTGGCAGTTTAGTGCTACGGCTGCTCTGTAGTTCTTCGACTATGCGCAGGCCATTTTCGTTACCACCAAAGTCGGTATCAATAATAATGACTGATGGGTGTCGTTCTGTTAAGCCAGTTGCTAACTCTTGAGTAGAGGCAAAAGAACTAGCGCTAATGCGGAAGTAATGCATTTGCTTGGTTAGCAGTGCGGCTTTTTCTTTGTCGCTAAGAGCAATATAAACCGCTGCTTTTTTTACTACGGGCAGTTGGTTTAACTTATTGTCGGAACGACGTAAGGCCGTTTCGCTAAGCATAATAATGGCATCATTAAGAAGTTTTAACTGGTCGTTGTCGGGTACGGACCCGGGGCGTACAGCAGCTAAGGTGCTTAATAGTTGATGCGCCATTTTTTTGTGCTTTTCTGCTTCAAAACGTTGAGCGAAGCGTAAAAGTCTTTCTACTTGAATGGTAAAGTCTTGTAATCGTTCTGCCGACCAGTCGGATTCGGGCAACTGTTGCCACAATACGACCACTTGCTGCGATTGATGCAGTACACGAGAAGAGAAGTGACGTTTTAATTTATCTGCAGCACTTAGAGATTCAGTATTAGGCATATCCATATTTCTTCGATAAGGTTCCGAATATCATAGCACTATTTGTTTAGGAAGCTACGCAGGCGAGGAAACTCGACTATGATTATCATTATATTTGTTTAATGTTGAAAAATATGAGCTTGTTGGTCAGGCAAAAAAATATTCGAGCCGGTGGGCGCTGGTTACTAATGAGTGCGCTTTTAAGTGTAGGCACATTGTTTCTGCACGCCCAAAATAATCTTGCTGTGCCTGATGCGTTGGTTGTAAAAGCACGACAAAATCACGGCGATGCTGCTGCCACTCGAGTGCAAGCTTGGCAACAATTGTTAATTGAGTTGCAAGGGGTGCCTGAGCCAGAACAATTAAAGCGGGTCAATGACTTTTTTAACAGCACGATACCTTATGTCAGCGATATGAAACATTGGAAGAAAGATGATTACTGGGCCACTCCCTACGAATCATTAGTTACCAATGGCGGAGACTGTGAAGATTATGTCATTGCCAAATACCATGCTTTACGTGAGTTAGGTGTAGAAACCAGCAAATTGCGGATAACCTACGTCAACGCAGTTAGAATTAACGAAGCACATATGGTATTAACTTATTTTCCAACTAAAGACGCCATTCCTTTGGTGTTAGATAATTTAATCAACATAATAGCCAAAGCAGACAAGCGCCCCGACCTTGTTCCGGTGTATAGTTTTAATGCCGAAGGAATGTGGCTAGAGCGCATGAAAGGAGAGGGGGTACGAATGGGTAACCCTAATAAGCTCGACTTATGGACAGAGCTTAGAGTTAGAATGAATACGCTAGGGTTAAACCTATAATAAATAATAACAAAGGTGGAACATGAGTCTACGACAACAGTTTTCATTATTAACAGCGGCGCTCGTCATTATCTTATTGAGCGGCAGTTTGTTGTTAAACTTAAATAATGCCCGTAATGCGTTTGAGCAACAATTAAATGCTCGTGCTTATGATGCTGCCAGTGCATTGTCAATCTCGATGTCGCATGTCAATGCCGATGACCATACACAGCTTTTACGTTTAATAGATGCACTTTATGACCGTGGTTTTTTCTCGGAAATCACTTTAACGCTGGTTGATGGTACGCAACTGCATAAGCGTTCAACGAATGTTCAAAACTCAGCCACCAGCCCTAGATGGTTTCAGCGGTTGCTTCCTATTGCATTAATTACCGCTGAAGCGGATGTTATGGATGGCTGGCAAAGGCTTGGTGATATTCAGGTCACCAGTTACACGGGCACTGCCTATCAAGACTTATGGACAGTGTTTTTAAGTGAAATCAAATGGTATGGACTGATTTTATTGCTTGGCTTGGTTTTTCTGCAGTGGTTGTTACGTTGGTTGCTTAAACCTTTGCAAGAGGTTGAGCGACAAGCACTGGCAATCAGCAATCGCCAGCTAATAGTACAAAAGCATATTCCACGTACGCGTGAATTAAAGCATATGGTTTTAGCAATGAACCATATGGTGCAAAAACTACGCTCCGTGTTTACCGAACAAGTAAACATCACCGAACAACTAAAGGCAGAGTCCTTTCATGACACATTAACAGGGGTGTTGAACCGACGAGGTTTTGATCAGCGTTTAGAGTCTGTATTACAAAGCCAAGAAGAGCACAGTGGTGTGCTCTTGCTGCTACAGTTGCAAGAGTTAGCTGAATACAATCAATTAAAAGGGCGCCAAGCAGCAGACGATTTGATTCAGCACCTAGGGCGTCAGTTATCGTTATGGATACAAAGCCATGTTGGCGCCTTTGCCGGACGCCGCAGTGGTAGTGACTTCGCTATTTATGCGCCTTGTTTAGGTAAGCATCAAGCGCAGAGTATGGCGCAACAGTTGTTAGACCAATTAACCACAACGGTCTTGTCGCCTAAGCTCAAAATGCCTTGCCACTTGGGCGGTGTTTACTTGCATAGTAAAGAAGACATGCCTAGCCAAGCGCTTAGTCAGGCCGATGCAGCTTTGCGCCAGGCACAACAACAAACCGTTAATAATGCCCGTCTTTATGAAGACGCTACCGGCTTAGCAGAACTAACTGCTAGTGAATGGCGTGAATTTTTACTGCAGGTGCTGCACGAAGAATCGTTGGAACTATTATTTCAGCCAGTGGTTAATTTAAAAGAGAAACGCTTAGTACAGGTTGAAGTATTTAGTCAGGTGACGCGTGACGATCAAGTGTTAAAGGCCAGTCGTTTTTGGCCCATGGTAGAACAACACCACTTATCTACTCAGTTTGATGCACTAATCATTCGACAAGTGTTAGCGTTACTTAGCAAGCAGCCGTTGCCGGCAGGAGTTACCTGTTGCATTAATGTGTCAGCAGCGACTTTAACGGATGAAACCTTTATACAAAAATTACAGCAGTGGTTGTCATCTTCGCCTTTAGCGGCGGCGCAGATAGCACTAGAAGTACCTGAATCCTTTTTAAGTAATATAGAGGCTTCATTGTTAAGAACGGCAGAAGTTGTTCACCCCTTTGGTGTTAAAATTGGCGTCGATCAGATAGGTACGGGTGGGCAGGCTTTCTCATACTTACAGCGATTGCCCTTAGATTACTTACGTATTGATGGCAGCTTTGGCCGTGGAGTTGCTCAGGCTCAGGACCAACGCTTTTTTGTTCACTCAATGGCGCAAATCGCTAAAGGCATAGAACTGCCTATTTGGGCGGAAGGAGTAGAGCAAGAAGAAGACATTGCTGTTCTTCAACAGCTGGGAATTCAAGCGCTAAGTGGTTACTTTATAAGCCGTCCACAACATGATTTTAAAAGCTTGTTGCTCGCATATTCTTAGAAATTAACAGTGTTTTCTTGATAATTAATGATGTGGCCTTATATAAAACCGAGTAGCATAAGCTTCTCGGTTTTTTTATTGGAGAGAGATTTGCCTCTTTTTATTGTTTTTATACTTATCCCAATGTTGGAATTAATCACCTTTATTAAGGTGGGCGCAAGCATTGGTATTTTTTGGACCTTTTTCTGGATATTTTTTACGGCAGTGGTAGGGGTGACAGTCGTCAGAATTCAAGGCTTCACCACATTGTTGCGTGTAAGAGAGCGTTTTAATGCAGGCGAAGTGCCGGCCAAAGAGATGCTGCAAGGGTTTTTACTCACTTTTGCAGGTGTTTTGCTGGTGGTACCTGGCTTTATTACAGACAGCTTGGCCGTGTTTTTACTTATCCCATGGGTCAGTAAACTATTGGCTCAGGCGATGTTACGTCATCGTGGGGTTTTTATGTCTCAACATATGAATCAACAGCAGGGCTTCAGGCCAGCAGAAAAAGACGTAACCGATGTGTTTATTGTTGAAAAATACAGAGTTCACCATCAACAGCCCGGTGAGACCATTGAAGGTGAATACAAGCGCGAAGACTAGTTAGAAGTCATCCGTAGAAGCAAATAGACCGACGCGTAAGTTACTGGCACTGTAAATTTCACGGCCATCGACTTCCATTACAGCGTCGGCAATTCCCATCACTAAGCGTTGCTCTGCAACACGGCGAATATGGATTTTATAAGTTACTTTTTTCGCATCAGGCAATACTTGCCCGCGGAATTTAACTTCGCCGCAGCCTAATGCACGACCTTTACCACGGTTTCCACGCCAGCTTAAGAAAAAGCCAACCAATTGCCACATGGCGTCTAAGCCTAAGCAGCCAGGCATTACTGGGTCGCCTTGAAAGTGACAGTCAAAGAACCACAAGGAAGGGTCAATATCGAGCTCTGCTTCAAGGTAGCCTTTGCCATAGTTACCACCATCGTTACTGATAAGGGTAATACGATCCATCATTAGCATGTTAGGTAAAGGCAGGCGCCCATCACCCTGGTCAGGTAATTCGCCGCGACCACAGGCAAGTAATTCTTCTCGGCTGTAGCTGGTTTGTTTTTCGGTTGTCATGGTATCTTCTTTAAAAACGGAGTTCATTATGCTTCCTGAGTGTCTGTTCGCATTGGGCGTACAGTGACAGAGATTACAGGTTGAGGCGAATGAAACTTCTGTGAATTAATGGCACAAATAAAAACTCCCACAATTTAAGTGGGAGTTTAAACTATAGCTTCTCTACAATCAGGCTACCTATTGAGTAGCCAGCCCCAAACGAACAAATAATACCTTTATCGCCGGTGTTGAAATCGTCCTGATACTTATGGAAAGCAATCACCGAGCCCGACGATGCAACGTTAGCAAACTCATCTAATATCACCGGTGCTTCGTCCCCTTCGGGCAAGCGACCTAAGAGTTTTTTAACTGCAAATAAGTTCATGTTTATATTGGCTTGGTGTAACCACATGCGTTTTAAATCAGAAGCTTCTAACTTGCTTTCTGTTAGTTGCTCTTCAATAAAATGAGTCACTAAAGGCAGTAACTCTTTAAATACTCTACGACCTTCTTGTTGGAAGAAAGGGCGGTCGTAAGGTAAGTTCTCGAAGCAATGGTCTGTGTAACTGCCTTCGCAACGGATATTGTTAGAGAATTGAGTGAACTGCTTGGTATTTAAAATCTTAAAAGCGTGATCACTGGTGCAGCTGTCTGCGTTTTCAATAATGCAGGCCGTAGCACCATCACCAAAAATAAAGTGGCTGTCGCGTGATTTAAGATTGACTTGTGGGGTTGCAAATTCAGGGTTAACAACCAGTACACACTTCGCCAGCCCCGCTTTAACGGAGGCAAACGCATTAATTAAACCAAAGGTAGCCGACGAACAAGCAACGGTCATGTCGTAGGCGAAACCTTTGATGCCTAATTGTTGCTGTACTTCAATGGCAGTAGCAGGGTAAGAGCGTTGAATATTAGCGGTAGCAAGAATGACTAGGTCTATATCGTCTGCCGTTTTGTTGGCGCGTGCCATGGCTTCTTTAGCGGCTTCAACACTCATTGTAACGGTTTCTAAAATCTTACCGTTTTCTGCGCTAGAAGGTTCGAAAATAGGCTTCATACGGTCAATGTCGAGCATGCCTTCTTTATGCATGGCATAGCGTGACTTAATACCCGATGCCTTTTCAATAAACTCGCTACTGCTTAGTGGTAGTGCTTCAACGTCACCGGCTTCAATAGCTGCGGAGTTTTCCTGATTGAAACGCACAACATAAGCGTTATAAGCCTCAACCAACTCGTCGTTGGTGACGGTGTAAGGGGGTACGAATAGGCCGGAGCCGGAAATCACTATGTCAGACATAAAATATAACTCTTACTTTTTTAACATTATTACCACAAACGTAAATTCTTCCAACCCTTTCTTACTAAACCTATAAAAGGTGTTGAATACTTTAATTTGTACCAATTGCACACACTGCAGAGAAAACGCATTAAAAAAGTAAGTGGTTATTCTTGCTAGTTGTGTGGGGTTGAGTCAAACAGTCTAAGCCTAGGCGGCTAGCGCTTTAAGTTCGAAAGGCCTGGTTTGGCGTTAGGGTTGCGACGCATTAACAGTGCAGTGTTACCTATCTGCTGTGCTAGTTCGGCACCAGTTACTTTTAAGATCTCTGCGATCACTTCTTTTTTAACATCACGATCGCCTACCGATACTTTGATCTTAATTAGTTCGTGATCGTTCAAAGCACGGTTTAATTCGTCAATAACGCCTTCGTTCAAGCCATTGCCACCAATGGTTACAATAGGATTGAGGTCATGGCCGATAGCGCGCAATGATTTTTTCTGAATGTTAGTTAAAGCCATAAAATTTAAAACTCATAAAATAAATGATTGGAAGAACAATGGTGGGTGGGCGCTTAGAGCTAGCTAAAGCTAAAACTTTCTCCGCACTCTTTGGTTCAGTGTTAGAATAGCCTCATTGTAAAAGAAAAATCTTGAGTTAGCAGTAAACTTAATTAGAGAGGCAGGTATGGCTCGTTCGAAAACAAGCGCTGCATGGCTAAAAGAGCATGTAGACGATATTTGGGTAAAGAAAGCTCAGCAAGATGGCTTTCGCACCCGTGCCAGCTATAAGTTGATGGAACTTGATGAAAAAGATCGGCTCATAAGGCCCGGTATGACCATTATTGACTTGGGTGCAGCTCCTGGCGGTTGGTCGCAAGTAGTGGCACGTAAACTTAATGGTAATGGTGTAATCATCGCCTCAGATATTTTGCCAATGGACCCCATTGCTGATGTCGACTTCGTACAAGGCGACTTTACAGAGGAGGCTGTTTTTGAAGACATTATGGCTCTCATAAATAATCGGCCTGTTGATCTTGTTATTTCAGATATGGCCCCCAATATAAGTGGTATGGCCTCTATTGATCAGCCCAGTGCTATGTACCTGGTTGAGCTAGCCTTAGATATGGCGCAGCAAGTGCTTAAGCCCAAGGGTGATTTTGTCGCTAAGGTGTTTCAAGGAGAGGGGTTTCCAGAGTACCAACAAATGCTTAAACAGCAGTTCGAAAGAGTATTGATCCGCAAGCCCAAGGCTTCAAGAGCCCGATCAAAAGAAGTGTATATTGTTGCAAAGGGTTTCCGTAAACTATAATTGCTTGTTAAGCTTGCCAATAAAGGCCGTTTTGGCCGCAAGATAAAAGACGAAGGGGTAATGCCGAATATGGCTAAGAATTTTTTATTATGGGCAGTGATTGCCGCCGTCTTAATGATGGTTTTTGATAACTTCCAAAATACGGCAACAGATAAAGAACTGTCTTATTCGGAGTTTATCACTGCGGTCGAAACCAATCAGGTAGAGAAGGTTACTATTACTGGTCAGAGCATTGTTGGTATTGAGCGCGGAGGAAATCGCTTTGAAACTATTATGCCAACCTATGATGATAAGCTGATTGACACCTTGCTAGCCAATGACGTTCAAGTAAAAGGCACTAAGCCAGAAAAACAAAGCTTTTTGGCACAATTACTAATAGCCTCTTTGCCTATTATCATAATTATCGCCGTATTTATGCTGTTTATGCGTCAAATGCAGGGCGGTGGCGGTGGTAAAGGTGGTCCTATGGCGTTTGGTAAAAGCAAGGCCAAGCTATTAAGTGAAGACCAAATTAAAACCACATTTGACGATGTAGCCGGTTGCGATGAAGCCAAGGAAGACGTTAAGGAGTTAGTTGAATTCTTGCGCGATCCTAGTAAGTACCAACGCCTAGGCGGTAAGATTCCGCGTGGTGTACTAATGGCAGGGCAGCCCGGTACAGGTAAAACCTTATTAGCCAAAGCCATTGCTGGTGAAGCTAAAGTTCCTTTCTTCTCGATTTCCGGTTCTGATTTTGTTGAAATGTTTGTCGGTGTCGGTGCGTCTCGTGTACGTGACATGTTCGAGCAAGCTAAAAAACAAGCTCCTTGTATTATCTTTATCGATGAAATCGATGCCGTTGGCCGTTCTCGTGGTGTTGGCATGGGTGGAGGTAATGATGAGCGTGAGCAAACACTTAACCAGCTCTTAGTTGAGATGGATGGTTTTGAAGTAAATGACGGCGTTATTGTTATTGCCGCTACTAACCGCCCCGATGTGTTAGACCCAGCATTACTACGTCCGGGTCGATTCGACCGTCAAGTGGTTGTAGGTTTGCCAGACATTCGTGGTCGTGAGCAAATTCTTAAAGTGCATATGCGTAAAGTACCAGTCGATAAAGACGTTAACGCCTCTATTATCGCCCGTGGTACACCAGGCTTCTCCGGTGCTGACCTTGCCAACTTGGTTAACGAGGCCGCTTTGTTCGCTGCACGAGTTGATCGTGACCTAGTTACCATGGAAGAGTTTGAGCAAGCTAAAGATAAAATTCTCATGGGTGCTGAACGTAAGAGCATGGTGATGTCAGAAGAAGAGAAGAGGAACACTGCTTACCATGAAGCAGGTCATGCCATTGTTGGTCTGATCGTGCCTGAACATGACCCTGTTTATAAAGTATCAATTATCCCGCGTGGTCGTGCTTTGGGTGTGACTATGTTCTTGCCAGAAGAAGACCGTTACTCAATCAGTAAGCGTGGCATCGAAAGCAGCATTAGCTCGTTGTATGGTGGCCGTATTGCTGAAGAAATGACCTTAGGCAAAGACGGTGTTACTACAGGTGCTTCCAACGATATTGAACGTGCTACTAAGCTTGCCAGAAACTATGTGACTAAATGGGGTTTGTCTGAAAAGCTAGGCCCACAATTGTATGCCGAAGACGAGCAAAATAGCTATTTAGGCAGCGGTGGCGGCGGGCAAATGTCACACTTATCTAGCGAAACAACCAATGTTATCGACGCTGAAGTGCGCGAGCTATTAGACCGCTGCTATCAGCGTGCTTATCAAATATTAGAAGATAATCGCGATAAGTTAGAGGTAATGAAAGACGCATTAATGGAGTATGAAACCATTGATAGCGATCAAATTGACGATATCATGAAAGGCAAGACTCCACGTCCACCAAAGTCATGGGGTGATAAAGACTCAGGATCAGGCCCGCAAGCTCCAGCAGCTGAAGAAAGCCAAGACATGGCTCAAGAGCCTAATGGCAGTGCGGACGCTGATGGTAAGCCAGTAGGCGATGCATAATGCTCGCCAGCTCGGCCACAGTACGAAAATAGGGCGGCTTTAAAGCCGCCTTTTGTTAACTTGCTGGTAACACCCTTCATGATTCTTCAGTGCGGTAATCGCAACCTTAATCTCGAAACCCCTCAAGTTATGGGGATCTTAAACGTAACGCCAGACTCGTTTTCCGACGGTGGGCGTTTTAGTGACCTTGATAAAGCTCTGTATCATGCCGAGCAAATGTTAGCTGAAGGTGCGGCTATTATTGATGTTGGTGGCGAGTCGACGCGCCCCGGTGCTCAGAGTGTTACAGTATCTCAAGAATTAGAGCGAGTGATTCCTGTCGTTGAAGCTATTGGTCGTCGTCTCGATGTTTTGATTTCAGTTGATACCAGTAGTCCTCAAGTGATTGTCGCAGCAGCTAGTGCTGGTGCGCATATTATTAATGATGTGCGCTCGTTAACCCGAGAGGGTGCGCTGGCCGCCGCTGCTAGTATCGATCTGCCAGTGTGCTTAATGCATATGAATGGCGAACCCCAGCAAATGCAAAATAATCCTCAGTATTCACAACCCATAGAGCAAGCCGTGTTAGAGCAGCTCACCGCCAGTGTTGAGCGTTGCCTGCAAGCAGGAATTGAGCGAAAACGCTTAATGATTGACCCAGGCTTTGGTTTTGGAAAAAACAATCAGCATGATTACCGATTATTGAATCGACTAGAGACCCTACAAAGTTTAAGATTACCGCTTCTTACCGGTTTATCACGCAAGCGTATGATCGGTGCCGCAACTGGACAAGCCACTGCCATTGAAAGAGTGAATGGCAGTGTTGGTGCAGCTGTTATTTGTGCATTAAAAGGCGCACGTATCATTCGAGTACATGATGTAAAAGCTACAGTAGAGGCTATGCAGGTAGTCTCGGCAACGTATAGGGAAGGCAATGTCTAGAAAGTATTTTGGTACCGATGGTATCCGTGGAAAGGTAGGGCAAGACCCAATCACACCAGAATTTGTAATGAAGCTCGGCTGGGCTGCGGGTAAAGTGTTTGCTAAACAAGGTCACAGTCGGATTTTGATTGGTAAAGACACACGTATTTCAGGCTATATGTTTGAGTCTGCATTAGAAGCCGGTTTGTCGGCAGCCGGTGTTGATGTGAGCCTGTTGGGGCCAATTCCAACTCCTGGTATTGCTTATTTAACTCGCACGTTTCGTGCACAAGCAGGCATTGTTATTAGTGCCTCGCACAACCCCTTTTACGATAATGGCATTAAGTTCTTTTCAGCCCAAGGCGAAAAGCTCTCTGATGAAGTTGAGCTAGAAATAGAAGCGTGGCTAGACCAGCCCATCAGCTGTGTTGAGTCAGTTGATTTAGGCAAGACAACTCGTATTAATGATGCTGCAGGTCGCTATATTGAGTTTTGTAAGGGAACCACCAATAACCTTACGCTGCGTGGAATGAAAATTGTTTTAGACTGCGCTCATGGGGCTACTTACCAAATTGCGCCCGCCGTATTTTCAGAGCTCGGTGCAGAGGTCGTTAGTATTGGTGTAGAGCCTAATGGAATTAATATTAATGCCGGTGTTGGTTCAACTGAGCCTGAAAGCTTACGCCAGCGTGTGCTAACAGAGAAAGCTGATCTTGGTATTGCCTTTGATGGTGACGGTGACCGCGTAATGATGGTCGACCACACGGGTGAGCTAGTTGATGGTGATCAGCTGCTTTATATAATGAGTGCACACGCCCGTAGCCAAGGCCGCCTACATGGTGGTGTTGTTGGCACCCTGATGAGCAACCTAGGCTTAGAGCAAGGCCTGAAGAAACTTGGCGTTAACTTCGTGCGCACTAATGTCGGCGACCGTTATGTTATGCAGGTGTTAAGCGAAAAAGGCTGGCGTTTTGGCGGTGAATCATCAGGTCATTTGTTGTGTCTTGATGCTAACACCACAGGTGACGGTATCGTGTCTTCCTTGCAAGTACTACAGGCGCTGAGTGATAGTGAAGTGTCTCTACACGACTGGCAAAAACGCATGGTGAAGATGCCACAGAAGATGATCAACGTTAAACGAAATAAGGACGTTGATGTAATGGGTATTCCAGAAGTCATTGCTGCTATTAAAGCAGCAGAAGATCGTTTGGCGGATAGTGGTCGAGTTTTACTACGGCCATCAGGCACCGAGCCTGTGGTTCGAGTGATGGTTGAGGGTGAAGACCTGCAGCAAGTTGAGAAAGAAGTGACTGAATTAGCTGCAGTAGTCGAAAAAGCATTGGCTTAGTGCATTGCTTACTTGTTTATTTGGGTCTTCTTCGCTAGTATTTGCGCTCTTTAATTTTTAGGATTTGGCATGCGTTCTTTGTTGGTTGCTGGAAATTGGAAAATGAATGCTTCGACTGAGCAAACAGATACTTTGGTTGCTGCGCTTAGTGAGGCAGAGTTAACAGTTGATGTTGCTGTTTTTCCACCTTTCCCATACTTAGCACAAGCGCTAGCTAAGTCGGCTCGAAGCACTTTGCGTATCGGTGCTCAGAATGTTGCTGAGCACCAAGCTGGTGCTTATACCGGTGAAGTGTCTGCTGCTATGTTGGCGGATATTGGTTGTTCTATGGCATTGGTTGGGCATTCAGAGCGTCGTACTTTGTACGCTGAAACCAATGAGCAAGTACTGGCTAAGACCAAACAGTTGCTAGCTAATGGTTTAACCGCAGTGGTTTGTGTTGGTGAGACATTAGCCGAGCGTAATGCAGGTCAAGAACAGGCGGTAGTAGGTCAGCAGTTAGCGTTGTTGTTAGATCAGTTAAGCAGCTTCGATTGGCAGCAAATAGTATTAGCCTATGAGCCTGTGTGGGCGATAGGTACAGGTGAAACTGCCACACCAGAACAAGCGCAAGCAATGCACAAGTACATTCGTTCACTGTTGCAAAAGAAAGATGAAAAAGTTGCTGAGACTACCCGTATATTGTACGGCGGCAGTGTTAAGGCAGAGAGTGCGGCCGAGTTATTCGCTCAGCCAGATATTGATGGTGGTTTAGTCGGTGGGGCTTCCCTCGATGCTGCTGAATTTTTAGCCATTTGTAAGGCGTAAGTTATGGAATCTATTGTAATTACCGTTCATATTGTTTTAGCTGTTATCATTATCGGTCTGATCTTAATTCAGCAAGGTAAAGGTGCAGAGGCGGGCGCTTCCTTTGGTGGTGGTGCTTCACAAACAGTATTTGGTAGCCAAGGCACAACCAGTTTTTTAACACGAGCTACAGCGTTGTTGGTTACGGGTTTTTTTGTCACCAGTTTAACTTTGGCTATGTTTGCCCGTCAGCACGCTAGCGGCTTGAGCGATATTGGCATGCCAAGCGAAGAAGTGCAGAAATCACTTGAACAGCAGCTGCTTAATGTGGAAGAATACGCCACTCCAGAATTAGACGCTTTTGATGCTGATTCTGATATGCCGAAGATTGATAGCGCCAACTAGTTTTTTGCGGATGTGGTGGAATTGGTAGACACGCCACCTTGAGGGGGTGGTGAGCTTAGCTCATGCGAGTTCAACTCTCGCTATCCGCACCAATTATGTTACAATGCGCCAGCTTTTTTAGCAGAATCTACAAAAGCCCCTCGAGTTAGGGGCTTTTTAGTAGCTGTTTGCTAGGCAACAGTACCTGCTCGGTTAAACTGAGTAGTAGCAAACTGGGCATAAGGTGCCCGTTTTTCGTTTTTAGAGAAGGTGGTTTTTTGGCGAAAGAAACACAACTTACCAATTTGATACAGCCCGTTGTTGAATCCTTAGGTTTCATCTATTGGGGCTTAGAGTATCTTGCGGGTGGAAAACATATTACTTTGCGTGTTTATATTGATGCAGCCGAAGGTATTAGTGTTGACCAATGTGCAGAAGTAAGTAGACAGATTAGTGCAGTGATGGACGTTGAAGACCCAATCACTCAAGAGTACACCCTAGAAGTTTCATCACCTGGGATGGACAGAATGCTGTTCACTTTAGAGCAGTTTCAACAGTACGCAAATCATATTGTCGATGTTCGTTTACGTCTTGCGTATGACGGGCGTCGTAACTTTAAAGGTCAGTTGCTTGGTATAGAAGAGCAAGACATAGTGATGGCCATCGATGATCACGAATACTTATTGCCAGTCGACCTTATAGAAAGGGCTCGAGTGGTTCCCCAATTTGAAAAATAGCATAAAGAGCGAGGCTAGCAGATGAGCAAAGAAATTCTTCTGGTCGCAGAGGCGGTTTCTAATGAAAAGGGTGTTTCAAAAGAAATTATTTTTGAAGCCATTGAATTAGCCTTGGCGGCAGCAGCAAAAAAACGTTTCGAAGAAGAAGGTGGTGAACCTACTGTCGAAGTGAGAATTGACCGCAAAACAGGAGAGTACAAAACTTTCCGTCGTTGGAATGTGGTTGGTGATGATGAAATGGCTGGTCTAGGTGACGAACTCACCTTAGAAGAGGCGCATGAATATGATCCTCTACTTAAAGCGGGCGATGTTTATGAAATCGAAATAGACAACCCAGGCTTTGGCCGTATTGCCGCACAAGCAGCAAAACAGATTATTGTTCAGAAAGTTCGCGAGGCTGAGCGCGCTCAGATCGTTGAAGAATACCAAGCGCGCTTAGGCGAATTGGTAAACGGGACCGTTAAAAAGGTTACCCGTGACAATATTATTGTTGACCTAGGCAACAACGCTGAAGGCTTGTTAGCTAAAGACCAATTAATTGCCCGTGAAATTTTCCGCATGAACGATCGTGTACGTGCTGTATTGCATGATGTGCGTCCAGAAAATCGCGGACCGCAATTAATTCTTAGCCGTTCATGTCCTGAAATGCTAGTCGAGCTATTCCGTATTGAAGTGCCAGAGATTTCAGAAGAAATTATTGAAATTAAAGGTGCAGCTCGTGACCCAGGTTCGCGTGCAAAAATCGCCGTTAAAACTAACGACAAGCGTATCGACCCAGTAGGTGCTTGTGTTGGTATGCGTGGTGCTCGTGTACAGGCCGTTACCAGCGAGTTAGGTGGTACTGAGCGTATTGATATAGTGTTATGGGACGATAACCCCGCCCAGTTAGTTATTAACGCTATGGCACCTGCAGAAGTAGCCTCTATTATTGTGGATGAAGATGCACATACTATGGATGTTGCTGTTGTAGAAGAGAACCTAGCACAAGCGATTGGCCGTGGTGGCCAAAACGTTCGTCTTGCTTCTGAGTTGACAGGTTGGACCATCAACGTAATGACAGAAGAGCAAGCAACCGATAAGCAGAGTGAAGAAAACCAGACATTCGTTAACATCTTTATGGAAGCATTAGATGTAGAAGAAGACTTGGCTGTTTTATTAGTGGAAGAAGGCTTTAGCTCATTAGAAGAAATTGCCTATGTGCCGCTAGAAGAAATGCTTGAAATTGAAGCATTGGATGAAGACACCATTAATGAATTGCGTAGCCGTGCCAAAGACGTACTGTTAACCCAAGCATTAGCAACAGAAGAAACATTAAGCAAAGCAGAACCTGCAGAAGACTTGCTTAATATGGAAGGCATGGAAAGACACTTAGCCCTAGTACTGGCAAGTAAAGGTGTTTGCACCATGGAAGATTTGGCCGAGCAATCTATTGATGAATTACTTGAAATTGAAAACATGACCGAAGAAAAAGCTGCTGAGCTCATCATGACAGCAAGAAAGCCTTGGTTTGAAGGCGAAGCTTAATTTTATTTTTTCGGCATAGGAGGAACGTATGGCAGATGTAACCGTTAAAGAGCTTGCCGACGTGGTGAAAACCAGCGTAGATAATTTACTTGTACAAATGAAAGAGGCCGGTTTAAAACAAACGGCCGCTGATCAGGCGGTAAGTGAAGAAGAAAAGCAAACATTGTTATTGCACTTGAAGAAAAGTCATGGCGCAACAGCAAGCACTAAGAAAATAACTTTACAGCGTAAAGAAACCTCGACTTTAAAAACAGGTCAGGGTGGCAAAAAATCCGTTGCTATCGAAGTGCGTAAGAAACGCACCTATGTTAAGCGTGATGACACTGAAGCGGCACAAGCAGAAGAAGCGCGTTTAGCGGCAGAAGAACAAGCACGTATTGCTGCAGAAGCAGAGGCGAAAGCCGCCGCAGAAGCTGC
>Ga0209075_1002096_pt1 | contig 17987 bp, 19 predicted proteins | sample Stecom2011_FD_187523 | JGI IMG/M metagenome (GOLD analysis project Ga0209075, IMG submission 187523) | Agricultural soil microbial communities from Utah to study Nitrogen management - Steer compost 2011 (SPAdes) (version 2) | ecosystem: Environmental > Terrestrial > Soil > Agricultural land...
TTCTCTCCAGCCGATGATCTGCGCGCCATAAATGAACGAAAACGCGATGATCACGTACACCCCGGCCATCGCGAACAAAATCGAGATGAACACCCGTCGCAGGTCGGGATACTGCGCCGCGGTGCGAACCGTTGCACACAAGCGTCGATAACCGATGCTGAAGAGACTGGCGCTCACCGGTTGGGCCACCCCAATCGCGGGTTCGCGTAACCATAAAAAGGTCGGGATGGCAGCGAACAGAAAAAAGGCTGCCGCGAACGGCCCCACCCAGCGTATGCGTTCGAAATTTTCCTCGCTGACTTCGCCAAGGTAGGCGAGTGCGAACAATGCGGCAATCAATCCCCCGACATAGCCCAGCGCCCACCCGAAGCCTGATACCCGGCCCAGCTCCCGCGGTTGGCCGAGGAAGGGCAGGAAGCTCGCGATGAAAGACTCCCCCATTGCATAGGCCGTGTTCGATACGATGATCAAAAAGAAGCCCAGCCAGATCCAGCCCGGCTCGACGAAATACAGCAATGCCGTTGAAAGGACGGTGGCGAGGTAACTGGCGAACAATAATCGTTTCTTTGCGCGCGCATGGTCCATAATCGCGCCGGCGAAAGGCGCGCTGAGCACGACCAGCCCATAGGATATCGACAGCGAGAGGCTCCACAGCAGGTTGCCAAGACGGTAATCCGGTGCGTCGCCGACGATGACGCGGGTATACAGATCGCCGAAGATCACCGTGATGATCAGCAGCGTGTAGGCCTGGTTGGCGAAATCGAACATCGCCCAGCCGAAAATTTCCTGGCGACCGGCACGGGAAGTGCGGAGCATTAAGGGCCTGTTTGGATGTGTGCGGGCGGAAGGTCATGATAAATGAGAACCGGCCTGCAGGGGTTGAACGGGTGGTCAGAGCGCGACGCGCAGCGGCTTCGCCGTAACGGCAATGAGATGCTTGGTAACAGGTTTGACTTGCCTGCGGTTAACCCCTACTATTGCCCGGATTTTTCAGTCGCGGGGCCCTTCAGGGGATTGATCCGCTGGCCGGGCTTACATGCTGAAAGCAGTTTTCCTGCAGTTTTGTGCGACGCTTGTCGCAGTAACCTTCGGCGCCGTTTTTTTCGGTGTTCCGGGTGCCGTTTCAGCAGCAATTGCAGGGGTGGCATACATGATTCCGAGCGCGCTCTTTGCGCTGCGGATGAACGTATTGGCCGCGCGTCCCGGGGGTCCGGGTACAGCGATGGCTTTCGTGATCGGCGAGTTTGTAAAAATCGTCGCGATTGTTGGAATTCTCGTGTTGGCAGTGGCGCTGTATCGCGATCTCCATTGGGGAGGTTTGTTGATCGGTCTGCTGTTGGCGCTTAAGGCGAATTTGTTTGCTTTTCTGGTGAAGACTTAAATGGCTACAGGGCACGCTCCGACCGCATCCGAGTACGTAGTACACCATCTGACCAACCTGAATCAGACGGGCCACGCGCAGGAGGCCATCGTCGATTGGGGCTATATCAACCTTGACTCGGTGTTTTGGGGCTTCGGCCTCGGTATGCTCACCGTGTTCATCCTGTGGCGCGCTGCCAGAAAGGCGACGTCCGGTGTGCCGGGCCGCTTCCAGGGGGCGATCGAGTGGTTGGTTGAAATGGTCGACAACCAGGCCAAAAGCATTGTGCACAGTGCCGAGTCGCGCAAGTTTGTCTCACCGCTCGCGCTGACGGTGTTCATCTGGATTTTCCTGATGAACTTCATGGACCTCCTGCCGGTGGATCTGATCCCGATGCTGTGGGGTGCAGGCGCAGTCTCGCTAGGCTTCGTTGATCATGCGAGCGAGGCCTATATGCGCATCGTGCCGACTGCCGACATCAATATTCCGCTTGGCATGTCGATCGCAGTCTTGCTGATGTGTTTCTACTACAACATCAAAATCAAAGGCTTGGGTGGCTGGGTGCGCGAGTTGTTTACTGCGCCGTTCGGTGCCCATCCGGTGCTGTGGCCGGTGAACTTCATCATGCAAATGATTGAGTTCCTCGCCAAAACCGTCTCGCATGGTCTGCGTCTGTTCGGCAACATGTTCGCCGGCGAGCTGCTTTTCGTGCTGATCGCGTTGCTTGGCGGCACGGCCACCGTATTTGGCTTCGTGGGGCATCTGATCGCTGGTTCGCTCTGGGCGATCTTCCATATCCTGATCATTGTGCTGCAGGCTTTCATCTTCATGATGCTGACCCTGGTGTACGTTGGACAGGCTCACGAAGAGCATTGATTGTTCTGTATCATTCCGCGTTTCTCTAGTCACATATCTTTGAAGGAGTAGTCATGGAAATCACCCTGGGTTACGTCGCTTTGGCCACTGGCCTGATTATCGGTCTCGGCGCCGTCGGTGCATGTATCGGTATCGGTATCATGGGTAGCAAGTACCTTGAGGCTTCCGCGCGCCAGCCGGAGCTGATGAACGCCCTGCAAACCAAGATGTTCCTCCTTGCCGGCCTGATCGACGTAGCGTTCCTGATCGCTGTTGGTATCGCGATGATGTTCGCCTTTGCCAATCCGTTCGTAGCTTGACCGGTTTGAATAACTCAACCGAGGGCCAAGAACAGTGAATCTGAACGCATCTTTGGTCGCGCAGATCGTAGTGTTCTTTATTCTCGGCTGGTTCACGATGAAATTCGTGTGGCCGCCGATTATGAAGGCGCTCGACGAGCGCGCGGCGAAAATCTCTGACGGGCTTGCCGCCGCGGACAAGGCGAAAGCCGACCTCCTTCGGGCGGAGAAAAAAGCCGTCGAAGAAATGAAGCGGGCGCGTGAATCCGCCGGCGACGTGCGCGCCAATGCGGAAAAGCAAGGTGCCAAACTCATCGAGGAAGCGCGTGCAGAAGCGGCGCGTCTGATTGAGCAGGCGCGCGAAGCGGCCGAGAAGGAAGCCGGCGTCGCGGTGCAGCGGGCGAAAGACAGTCTGCGTGAAGAGGTCGCCGCGCTGGCGGTGTCGGGCGCGGAAAGAATCTTGCGGCACGAAATTGACGCCAAGGTTCATAGCCAGCTGCTTGCCAACCTGAAAAAGGAACTGCAATAAGTCATGGCCGAGAACCTCACCATTGCACGCCCGTATGCGGATGCGGCGTTCGGACAGGCCGCGGACGGCAAGACGCTCGACCAATGGCTTGATGCCCTTGAGCGTCTGGCAGCCGTCGTTTCGGACGAGACTGTGCAGGACGTCATCGGCCGCCCGAGTCTCACCGAGGATCAGTTGTTCACTCTCGTGACGGGCGCTGTGGGAGAGGAACTCTCCGGCGACCAGCAGAATTTCGTCCGCATCCTGATCGAAAATAATCGGCTGCAGGTGCTCCCCGAGATTCGCGACCTTTTTGTCGAGAAGAAAAACGCGCAGGAAGGCGTTTTGAACGCTGAAGTCACTTCGGCATTTCCGCTCGACGATGCCGCTGTCGCCAAGCTAAAAGCTGACCTTGAGGCACATTTCAAGGCCGAAATCGACGTTCACGTCAGCGTGGATGCGGAGCTGATCGGCGGCGTACGTATCGCAGTCGGCGACGACGTCATCGACACCTCGGTCCGCGGCAAGCTCGCGAACATGGCCGCTGCGCTCAAGAACTAGGAGTCATCGCAAAATGCAACTCAACCCCTCTGAAATCAGTGAACTGATCAAGAGCCGGATCCAGGATCTCTCGCTTGAAGCGCAGGCGCGCAGCGAAGGTACGGTGGTTTCGGTCACGGACGGTATCACCCGCATCCACGGCCTTGCCGACGTCATGCAAGGTGAGATGCTCGAATTCCCGGGCGACACCTTTGGGCTTGCGCTGAACCTCGAGCGTGACTCGGTCGGTGCAGTCATCCTCGGTGATTACGAACACATCAGTGAAGGCGCCACCGTCAAGGCGACCGGCCGTATTCTTGAAGTGCCGGTGGGCCCGGAACTGCTCGGCCGCGTTGTGAATGCGCTCGGCCAGCCAATCGACGGCAAGGGTCCGATCAACGCCAAACTGACCGACAAGATCGAAAAGGTCGCGCCGGGCGTGATTGCACGTCAAGGTGTGGACCAGCCGGTACAGACCGGTATCAAGGCCATTGACTCCATGGTTCCGGTGGGCCGTGGTCAGCGTGAGTTGATTATTGGTGACCGCCAGACCGGCAAGACGGCCGTCGCGGTGGATGCCATCATCAACCAGAAAGGCCAGAACATGGTCTGCGTCTACGTGGCCATCGGCCAGAAGGCGTCGACCATCGCCAACGTCGTACGTCAGCTCGAAGAGCACGGCGCGCTGGAATACACCATCGTTGTCGCTGCCGCGGCGTCCGATTCGGCTGCGATGCAATACCTCTCGGCGTATGCCGGCTGCACGATGGGCGAATATTTCCGCGATCGTGGTGAAGACGCGCTGATCGTGTATGACGACCTCACCAAGCAAGCCTGGGCCTATCGTCAGGTTTCGCTGCTGCTGCGTCGTCCGCCGGGTCGTGAAGCCTATCCGGGGGATATTTTCTATCTTCACTCGCGTCTGCTCGAACGTGCCGCACGCGTGAATGCGGACTACGTTGAAAAATTCACCAACGGTGAAGTCAAGGGCAAGACCGGTTCGCTGACCGCGCTGCCGATCATCGAAACCCAGGCTGGTGACGTTTCCGCATTCGTCCCGACCAACGTGATCTCGATTACCGACGGTCAGATTTTCCTTGAAACCGACCTGTTCAACGCCGGTATTCGCCCCGCCATCAACGCCGGTATTTCCGTATCCCGGGTGGGTGGCGCCGCGCAGACCAAGGTGATCAAGAAGCTGGCCGGTGGTATCCGTACCGACCTCGCGCAGTATCGCGAACTGGCGGCCTTTGCCCAGTTTGCCTCGGATCTTGACCAGGCCACCCGTAATCAGCTTGAGCGCGGTCGCCGCGTGACGGAGCTGATGAAACAGGCCCAGTTTGCGCCGTTGTCCGTCGCCCAGTTGGCAATCACGTTGTTTACGGCCAACAAGGGGTATTTCGACGATGTCGAAGTGTCGGATCTGCTTGCGATGGAAAGCGCTTTGCACAAGCACATCGAGACAGAGCACAGCGCCTTGTACAACAGCATCCTTGAGAAAGCCGTGCTCGACGCTGACGGTGAGAAAGAGCTGGCCGGCGCGATTGAAGCGTTCAAGAAGACCTGGTCTTGAGACCGCTGACGGAGGCTGAATATGGCAAGCGGTAAGGAAATCCGGACCAAGATCAAAAGCGTTCAAAATACGCGGAAGATCACCAAGGCGATGGAAATGGTCGCCGCATCCAAAATGCGCAAAGCGCAGGAACGGATGCGGCAAGCACGTCCGTATGCCGACAAAATTCGCCAGCTCGCAGCCAACCTTTCCCAAGCGAACGTGGCGGATTATCGCCACCCGTTCGTTGTGCGCAAGCCTGAGGGCAAGAAGATCGGCCTGATCCTCGTGACCTCGGACAAGGGCCTGTGTGGGGGTCTCAACACCAACATCCAGCGCATCGTGATCAACGCGATGCGGCAGTGGGAAAGTGAAGGGGCGAGCGAGATCCGCGTGTGCTGCATCGGCAACAAGGGTCTTGGCTTCATGACACGCATCGGCGCGACGGTGGTTTCACAAGCGACTCAGCTCGGTGATACCCCTCGTTTGGAAACCATCATCGGTCCGATGAAAGTCGTGATTGACGCTTTCCAGCAGGAAGAGCTCGACACCGTGTATCTCGGCTACAACCGTTTCGTGAATGCCATGAAACAGGAGCCCGTGCTCGAACAGCTGCTGCCCGTGACCGGTGAGCAGCTTGGCACACCGGATGCATCGTGGGACTACGTCTATGAGCCCACTCCCGAGGCCGTCATCGACGAATTGATGTTGCGCTATGTCGAGACGCTGGTCTATCAGGCCTTGATCGAAAACATGGCCTGCGAACAGAGTGCACGGATGGTTGCGATGAAGGCGGCTTCCGACAATGCCAAAGACGTGATCGGCGAACTTCAGCTGGTCTACAACAAGACCCGCCAGGCCGCGATTACGAAAGAGCTGGCCGAGATCGTCGGCGGCGCCGCCGCGGTGTAAGGGATTATTGCTTTTAAGGAAATGACGATGAGTACTGGAACGATCGTTCAGTGTATCGGCGCCGTGGTGGATATTCAGTTCCCGCGCGACTCGATGCCCCAGGTGTACCACGCCCTCAAGCTCGAAGATACCGGCAACGGTATTATTGAAGAAGGGCTGACTTTCGAAGTCCAGCAGCAAATTGGTGACGGCGTGGTGCGTACCATCGCGCTCGGCTCCTCCGACGGCTTGCGCCGTGGCATGAAGGTGTCGAATACCGGCGCAGCCATCTCGGTGCCGGTCGGTCATGGCACGCTGGGACGTATCATGGACGTGCTCGGTCGCCCGATTGATGAAGCAGGCGACATTGAAGCCGAAGAGTATCGCCCGATTCACAACAAGGCGCCGAAATTCGACGAGCTGTCGCCGTCGCTGGAATTGCTTGAGACCGGTATCAAGGTCATCGACCTGATCTGCCCGTTCGCCAAAGGCGGTAAGGTCGGTCTGTTTGGCGGTGCCGGTGTGGGCAAAACCGTCAATATGATGGAGTTGATCAACAACATCGCGAAACAACACTCGGGTTTGTCGGTGTTTGCCGGCGTGGGGGAGCGTACCCGTGAGGGCAACGACTTCTACCATGAGATGAACGATTCCAACGTTCTCGATAAAGTTGCAATGGTGTTCGGTCAGATGAACGAACCGCCGGGCAACCGTCTGCGTGTCGCGCTGACCGGCCTGACCATGGCCGAGCGTTTCCGCGACGAAGGCCGTGACATCCTGTTCTTCGTCGATAACATCTACCGCTACACCCTGGCGGGTACCGAAGTCTCCGCGCTGCTCGGCCGTATGCCGTCGGCGGTGGGGTATCAGCCGACCCTCGCGGAAGAGATGGGCAAGCTGCAGGAGCGGATCACCTCGACCAAGGTTGGCTCGATCACCTCGATTCAGGCCGTGTATGTTCCCGCGGATGACCTGACTGACCCGTCTCCGGCGACCACCTTCCTGCACCTTGACTCGACCGTCGTGCTGTCGCGTGACATCGCCGCACTGGGGATCTACCCGGCGGTTGATCCGCTCGACTCGACCAGTCGCCAGCTTGATCCGGCGATTGTCGGTGAGGAGCACTATGGCGTGGCGCGTGAGGTTCAGCAGACCCTGCAGCGTTACAAGGAATTGCGCGACATTATTGCGATTCTGGGTATGGATGAGCTCTCGCCGGAAGACAAGCTGGCCGTGGGCCGTGCGCGTAAAATCCAGCGTTTCCTGTCCCAGCCTTTCCACGTCGCAGAGGTTTTCACCGGCGCACCGGGTAAATACGTGTCGTTGAAAGACACCATCTCGGGCTTTCAAAAGATCGTCAATGGTGAATGTGACGAGCTGCCGGAGCAGGCCTTTTACATGGTTGGCACCATCGAAGAAGCCTTCGAAAAGGCCAAGAAGCTTTAACGCTGTTCCGCGGCAGGGCAACCTGCCGCGAGATCGGTCACGATAAGGAGATCCCATGGCGATGACTGTTCATGTGGACGTCGTCAGTGCAGAGGAACAGCTTTTTTCCGGCCTTGCGGAATTTGTCGCGCTGCCAGGTGAAGCAGGTGAGCTGGGCATCTTGCCCGGTCACACGCCCATCCTGACCCGCATCCGTCCCGGCACGGTGCGTCTCAAGCTGCCGAACAACGACCAGGAAGAATTGATTTTCGTGGCAGGCGGCGTGCTTGAAGTGCAACCTGGCCTGGTGACGGTGCTGGCGGATACCGCAATTCGCGGGGGTGACCTCGACGAAGCGAAGGCGCTTGAAGCCAAGCGCGTTGCGGAGGAAGCCATGCAAAACAAAAAAGGCGAGATTGATTACGCGAAGGCTCAAGCTGAACTGACCGAAGCGATCGCACAGATTCTTGCGATCGAGCGTCTCAAGAAAAGCCGACGTTAAGCAAAAGCCGACGTTAAGCACCAGCAGCACAAAAAAAGCAGCCTCAGGCTGCTTTTTTTTATGAATCAGCATGGCTCTGGTCAATGCCGAAACTGACCCTGCGGTAGCGGATTCACACCGTTTCAGAGCACTTTCAGCCTTGACGGCCGAGGCGCTCGATGCGTTTTTCAAGACGCGCGACGCCATCCCGCAGATCGACGATCTCCTCACGCCAGGTTTCGAGCGCAACGCGCGACGCAATCAGTTCGCTTTCTTCGGTGAGGTATTCGGCCACATTGCCCTGTACAGCTTCGAGGCCACGCTGGTGGACGGCATTGAGCTCACGTCCCGCCGTGACGATACGGCGAGCGAGGATATCGCCGAATACGGTGGATAAATCTTCCTCAATGTCCCAGTCAAGATGGCGGAAAACAAAGCCCAGCGTCTCGGCGAACTCCACGTTGCCTTCAATCCGCACTCGACTGATCAGCTTGTCCATGCCGTCCTGAACGAGCAAGCCTGGAATTTCGGAAAAGGACAGGCTCAAAATCACTTCGGGCGCAGTGTCTGCCTGCGCTTTTGCGGCGAGCAGGCCGTTTTCTGCAATGGCAGCGTCCAGACGAATCGGGGTCGCGTCAACACGGAATGCGAAACCCGCGAAAGGTTGGAGGCGCTGCAGTGCCCAAGGAGAGCGCGCCAACACATGGTTGAGCGCCCTCACGAAGCTTTGCTCGGCAAATTGCATGGGTATTCAGCTCACTTGCTGGATACCGGACACGCGCCAGCCGTCTGCTCCTGTTCGATTCTTAACGAGATGCCAAATCTCGTTGAATTGAGCCGGTGACGCATCGGCTTCTTCCCGTAGCTGACCGGAAAATTGCACACTGACAATGTAGCGCTCGTCTTCTTCGGTCACGTCCAGTATCTGGGCGTCGAGTTCGATGACGTCGGTGCGCTGGGGCGGCCCCATCGGCGCGTCTGCCATCTGCATGCGAATCTCGGCGAACACTCCCGGCGTGGTGAACTCGCGGATATCAAGAAGATCGCCGCGATCGTTGGCGGCTTGCAGGCGGATGAAGTTGAGTTTGGCCTGACGCAGGAAGGCGGCCTCGTCGAGTTGTTCCCGCAGTGCGTTGTCCGAAGCCGATTGAGTGGGAGCGTGACTCTGGCCGCTGTGCTGAGGCGTGTGTTGATCGAAGGACGGCCCCGCGTATTGCACCCGAGTGGCTTCATTCTCCAAAACCACACGACGTGCCAGACAGCGGAACAGCAGGATACCGGCGAACACCAGCAGACCGAGCAAAAGCAACGAGCCGAATTCTTCCGATAAACCGAGACTCGAGAACAATGCGGCCAGGCCGAGGCCTGCGGCCAGACCGGCCACCGGTCCGAGCCATGAACGATTTCCGGCGGCCGCCGCCTGGTTGGCCGGACGCGAGGGTGCCGGGGTGGCGGCACGCGGTGCGTTGGCCGGGGGCGAAACGTTGCGCTGCATGCCAAAGTTTCCGCCACCACCGAAACGGCGCGCTTCAGCATCCGGCACGACAAAGCCGATGGTGAACAGGGCAACCATGAGGCTGATCACGAGTTGCTTCATTGTATGAGGTCTCCTGGAAGGAAGGTGTCGGGTGGATCCCGCGCGGTCGTTAAAGTTTGAAGCCTCGGTGCAGCGCCACCACTCCGCCGGTCATGTTGTGATAGTCGACGCGTGCGAATCCGGCCTGTTCCATCATTGATTTCAATTCTTCTTGTGGCGGATGCATGCGGATCGATTCGGCAAGATAACGATAGCTTTCGGCGTCATTCGCAATCTTTTCTCCCATCCAGGGCAGCGCCTTGAACGAATAGAAATCGTAAGCCGGCGCGAGCGGTTTGCACACTTTGGAGAATTCCAGCACCAATAACCGACCGCCAGGGCGCAAGACCCGCGCCATTTCGGCCAGGGCAGCGTCCTTGTGGGTCATGTTGCGCAAGCCAAAGGCGACCGTGACGCAATCAAAATAATCCGCTGGGAAAGGCAGTTTTTCGCCATCGCACTGGGCCACCGGAAGTGCGATGCCGTGGTCGATGAGACGGTCGCGCCCGACCGACAGCATGGCGTGGTTGATGTCTGTGAGCCAGACCTGTCCGCTTGGGCCGGCGCGCTTGGCAAAAGCAAGCGACAGATCGGCGGTGCCGCCGGCAACGTCGAGTACGCGCGAACCTTCGTGGACGCCGGAGAGGCGAATCGCGAAGGCTTTCCACAGTCGATGCAGGCCGAAGGACATCACGTCGTTCATGATGTCGTAGCGACGCGCGACGGAGGAAAAGACCGCAGCGACCTTGTGGCGCTTTTCGTTCTCGGAAATGGTTTGAAAGCCGAAGTGCGTTTGCTTGTCGCTCATGGATGGCGTGCTCTCATTGACGCGGATGCATTGCGTGCGCAGGGTGTTCGTGCAGGTCGGCAAGGCGTTGCGATCATCATGGCGCGTCGCGTTCTGTTCCGCCCGGGGCTTTCTCAGTGATGATGGCCGCAGCCGCCACCGCTTTTGGGCGGTTCAGGCGCGATCTGTTCGGGGTCCCGCGTGCCGTTTTCCTCTTCCAGCCGCTGGAGGTATTCCTCCCATAACGTTTCGTGCTGGCTGCCGAGCATGTAGAGATAGTCCCAGGAATACAACCCGCTGTCGTGACCGTCGGAGAAACGCGGTCGAATCGCGTAGTTGCCTACCGGCTCCACTGCGAGCACATCAATATCACGCTTGCCCTGCTGGAGAACTTCCTGGCCCGGGCCATGGCCACGTACTTCAGCCGAGGGCGAGTACACGCGCAGAAATTCGAAGGGCAACTGGAACACCTGACCGTCGTCGAAACGCAGTTCGAGCTGTTTGGCGTTGCGATGCACCGTGATGTTGGTGGGCGTTGGGGTTGTAGGATCGAGTCCAGCCATGGGATGTACTGCAGGTGGGAACGAGACTTGAGTATACCCGAAGGGATGCGCGAGGGCATCGGTACCATTGTTGAGTCAGACACAGCAAACGGCGTAAAGGTTCGCTGTTTGTCACAAAAGCTTCAAGTTTCTGCAATAGACTGGATTTGAACTGAATGGAGCGAACCCATGGCTGCAAACATCTTGCTGGTGGAAGACGAGCCGGCAATCCAGGAACTCATCGCGGTGAATCTGACTCGGGCCGGTCACAATGTGATCCGTGTCGCGGACGCCGAGGCGGCTCAACGGGTGGTGCGCGAAGCACTGCCGGATCTCATTTTGCTTGACTGGATGCTGCCCGGCATATCGGGCGTCGAGCTGGCCAAGCGCTTGCGTGCGGACGAACGTACGCGTACTACGCCGATCATCATGCTCACTGCGCGTGGAGAAGAGCAGGATAAGGTGGCCGCGCTTGAAACGGGGGCGGACGATTACGTCACCAAGCCGTTCAGTCCGCGCGAACTGGTCGCGCGCATCAAAGCGGTCTTGCGTCGTCGTGCGCCTCAGGCGACGGATGATCCGGTTGAGCTGGGCGGTCTGAGACTGGATCCGGTGTCCCACCGTGTGTCGATCAACAACAGTCATCTCTCCCTCGGGCCGACCGAATTCCGCTTGTTGCATTTCCTGATGGCGCATCCGGAGCGTGTGCATTCGCGCACCCAGTTGCTTGATCAGGTGTGGGGAGATCACGTCTTCGTCGAAGAGCGCACCATCGATGTGCATATCCGTCGTTTGCGCGCCGCGCTGGAGGCGACCGGTCACGATCGCTTGATCCAGACCGTGCGGGGCAGCGGCTATCGTTTTTCAGCCCAGGATGACGTCGCGGTATGATGTTCAGGCGGATTGCAGGGCGTTGAGCAACTGGAAAAACGGGCGTTTCGTGTAAAAACGACCGTGCCTCTTTCCGGCGTTCGCGCGCCTGTCCCATTTCCGCCCCTTCTATCTTTGGTTGCTTGCCGCGTATGTACAAAATCTGGTCCGGCTCGTTGATTTTCGTCACCGCTTGCGCAGCCATATCGCTGCTGGTGGGTTTTGTTTTCGGCACATGGTTTGGCGTGGGGCTGTTCATTGTCGTGTTGCTGGGCCTGCTTGACCACCATCTGTCCAATCTGCAGCGTCTGGCGCGGTGGGCGCGCCGCCGTGACGATGCGCCGGCACCCGAAGGCCACGGTGCCTGGCGGTGGGTCCTGCATGAGCTGGAATGTCGTTCGCGCGATGGACGGGAAGAGCGCGCGCGGCACACCGCAACGTTGGAGCGTTTTCGCAATGCGAGCGAGGCGATGCCCGATGGCATCATTTATCTGTCGCCCAACGACGCGGTCGAATGGATGAATCGTCGCGCCGAGCAGCATCTGGGTCTGTCGCAGGTCAGAGACGTGGGGCTGCCGTTGGTGGGAATCGTGCGGATGCCTGAGCTGGCGGAATATCTGGCTGAGCCGCACTCGCGTCAGGAGCCGTTTGTCGTGAAGGCGCCGGGTCAGGCCGATGTTCGTCTGATGGTTCAGGTTGTGCCCTTTGGTGGGGGGCAGAAAATGCTGATTTCACGCGATATCACGCAACTTGAAAAGCTCGAGAACATGCGCAAGGATTTCATTGCCAACGTCTCGCATGAATTACGCACGCCGTTGACGGTGGTTTCGGGTTTCGTCGAAACGGTGCTCGACGGCCTCGACGAGCTCGAGCGTAAGGATACGGAGCGTTTTCTTGGCATGGCGCTCGAGCAATCCACGCGCATGCAGCGCCTGATCGAAGATTTGCTTGCCCTGTCGGCGCTGGAAACCGGCGCGCCGGCGCCGCACGAGGAACGCGTGGATGTCTGCGGGTTGGTGCGGATGGTCGGGCAGGAAGCCGAATTGCTGTCGAACGGCCGTCACCGTATCGAGATCGAGCTTGATCCGCACAACGAGGGAGATATCGTGCTCGGAAGCCAGAAGGAATTGCATTCGGCTTTCGCCAATCTCGCCAGCAATGCGGTGCGGTACACCCCGGCGGATGGTGAAATCCGCATTGCCTGGCAACGGGTGCATGACGGGGCGGAGTTTTCCGTGTCGGATAACGGCATCGGGATTGATGAAGACGATCTCGCCCGTCTGACCGAACGTTTTTTCCGGGTGGATAAGGGGCGTTCGCGCGAAACGGGCGGTACGGGGCTCGGTCTGGCCATCGTCAAGCATGTTGTTTCGCGTCACCAGGCCGAATTGCGCATCGAGAGCGAGGCGGACAAAGGCAGTCGTTTCGTGGTGTTTTTTCCGCAGACGCGGCTCGCGCGTACTCATTAGATTCAGCGCGAAAAAGCTGCTTTATGCCAGATTCGTTCGGATGGCCGCTGCGAGCGTTTGGGCGTCGAGCGGCCGTGCGGGTGCGTCGCGCAGCGCTGTAGCCCATACCGGTTGCGGAAAATGACGATCGTCCCGCCAGCGCGGGATCACGTGCCAATGCAAATGCGCGACCTGATTGCCGAGGCTGGCGAGGTTGATCTTGTCCGGCCTGAGCACTTCGCGCAACGCCGCTTCAACGGCGAACACCACTTCCATCATGTGCCCCCGCGCATGCGCGTCGAGGTCACTCATTTCGGTAACGTGCGCATGCCAGATCACACGACAGAAACCGGGATAGTCGGGTTCGGCGGCGAGAATGACGCGACACGACGCATCGCTCCACAGAACATTTTCGCCGTGTGTTGTGCAGAGCGGGCAATCGTTCATGGCAGTTTATCGACTTGCGATGCCGGGGGGCTGTGCCACGGTTCGGCCATCGCCGAAAGATTCCGGTTCGCCGTTGGCAAAGCTGATCAGGGTGCCGGGTTCGATCGTCGTCCATTGCTCGTTTTTGGTCAGCGGCAAGGTGGCAATCACTGCAACGCGATCATCCGGCGTGGTGAGTTGTTCGAAATCCACGCTCACGTCCTCGTCGGACAGATGCGCGGTGGAAAACGGCGCCTGACGGATGATGTAGGCAAGTCGGCTGGAACAGTGTGCGAACAAACGTTCGCCGTTCGACAGCAGGAAGTTGAATTCGCCATAAGAGCCGATGTCGTGCGCGAGCTCGCGCAGGCTGGCGAACAGTACATCGGCTGCGGGCGGGCCGTCGGGGAAACGCTCGGCCAACGTTTGCAGGATGTGGCAGAAGGCGCGTTCCGAATCGGTCGTGCCGACCGGCACAAAACGCCCGTTCAACGCAGGGGCGTATTCCTTCAGGTGGCCGTTATGGGCGAAGATCCAGTACTGCCCCCACAGCTCACGTTGAAACGGGTGGGTGTTGTCGAGACTGATCTGGCCCTGTGTGGCCTTGCGAATGTGCGCAATGGTGTTGAGCGAACGAATGGGGTAGTGGCGCACCAGTTCGGCGACCGGGGAATCCGAGCTTGGGCGTGGGTCGAGGAACGTGCGCACTCCGCGCCCCTCAAAAAAGGCGATGCCCCAGCCGTCGCGATGATGGTCGGTCAGACCGCCGCGCGCACGAAAGCCGGTAAAAGAGAAACAGATGTCCGTCGGGACATTGCAGTTCATGCCGAGCAGTTGGCACATGACGTAAATCCAGGTTATTGCCGGCCGGGGATGTTTTTCATCAGCGCGTCCAGATCGATGTTGCCGATACCCGGTACGTTCACTCCGCCCTGCATTTTCGCGTCACCGGGTTTCTGGCCGGGCAGACATTGCGCCGCGACCCAGCGGCTTTGCATGTTGACGGTCGTCTCATGCATGCCCTGGAGCGGCGGGGTGTAGGTGGTGTGGATTTCGCCCTGATACGACTTTTCGAAATCCCCGGTGAAGACTGAACTCACGTGCGCCGTTGAGTGTTCGATCTTGCAGGTGGCGTGGGTGGTGATGCGTCCGTTTTCGTGCTCAATGCGGATGTCCGTGCATTGCGAGGTGTCCAATTCGGGATGGCGAAGCATTTCCTCGATGCCGCCGACGCAGTTGTCGGCATTCATGGACATGCCGCCCATTGCGGGCATGCTGATTTCTGTTTTCCACAGACCCGGCGTGGGGGTCGGCATGTCGGGCGGCAGCTCGATGTTGGCGGCAGATGCCACGCCGGCGGCGGTCATCACGGCGGCAGCAATGAAACGGTGCATGGCGATTTTCTCTATGAGGTTGAAGGCCGTTCAGGCACCCAGCTTGCGTTTCAGAATCTCATTGACTTGTGTCGGATTGGCTTTGCCGCGGCTGGCCTTCATGACTTGACCGACCAGCGCGTTGAACGCTTTTTGCTTGCCGGCCTTGAATTCGTCTACCGACTTCTGGTTGGCGGCGAGAACCTCGTCGATCATCGCTTCGATTGCGCCGCTGTCGGTGACCTGCTTCAAACCCTGTGCATCAATGATGGCATCGGCGGACGTGCCTTCGCCATTCCAAAGCGTATCGAAAACTTTTTTGCCGATGTTGTTGGAGATGGTGTTGTCGGCAATGCGTTGCGCCAGACCGGCGAGCTGTGAGGCCGAAAGTGGTGATTCGGTGATCTCGAGATCCGCCTTGTTCAGGCGCGCGGCGAGTTCGCCCATGGTCCAGTTGGCGCAAATTTTGGCGCAATCACTGCCGGCGGCGTCGACGGCGGCCTGGTAATAGAGCGCGACTTCACGCGAGGCGGTGAGCGTTGCCGCGTCATAGGCGGACAGGCCGTACTCGTCCATGAAACGCTGTTTCATCTGCTCGGGCAATTCCGGCATGGATTGCCGTATCTGATCCTTCCATTCTTGCGTGATGGCCAGCGGCAGCAAATCGGGGTCGGGGAAGTAGCGGTAATCGTGCGCGTCTTCCTTGCTGCGCATCACACGCGTTTCACCCTTGTCCGGGTCGAACAGCACGGTGGCCTGCTGGATGCTGTGACCATCTTCCAGCCGTTCAATTTGCCACTGGATTTCATAATCAATGGCTTGCTGGAGAAAACGGAAAGAGTTGAGGTTCTTGATTTCGCGTCGCGTGCCGAGGGGGGCACCGGGGCGGCGCACCGACACGTTGGCGTCACAGCGGAACGAGCCTTCCTGCATGTTTCCGTCACAAATCTCGATCCAGCGCACCAGCGCATGCAAGGCGCGGGCGTACGCCACCGCTTCGGCCGAGGAACTCATCTCCGGTTCGGAGACGATCTCGAGCAATGGCGTGCCGGCGCGGTTCAGATCAATGCCGCTCATCTCGTGGAAATCTTCGTGCAGGCTTTTGCCGGCATCTTCTTCCAGATGGGCGCGGGTCAGGTTGACGGTCTTTTCATAGGCCTTGTCGCCCTCGCCAATGCGAATGGTGATGGTGCCGCCTTGCACCACCGGCAGTTCGAACTGACTGATCTGATAGCCCTTGGGCAAGTCGGGGTAGAAGTAATTCTTGCGTGCGAACACGCTTTTGGGGGCCACATGGGCGTCGGTTGCCAGGCCGAAGCGGATGGCATGTTCAACTGCCGCGCGGTTGAGCACCGGCAGCGTTCCGGGTAGCGCAATGTCGAGGGCGCTGGTTTGGCGGTTAGGCTCGGCGCCAAAGGCGGTCGAGGCGCCAGAGAAAATTTTGGAGGCGGTGGTGAGCTGGGCATGGACTTCCAGTCCGATGACCACTTCCCAGTTGTTTCTGCTCATGATTAGGGCGTGTTCTCAGTTGCGCGGGCGGTTGGGCGAAATCCGGAAAGGGTGTCGCTCAAGGCGTCGGCCGGCGCTGGTGCCAATCGGTAACCTGCTGGTAGCGGTGCGCGACGTTCAGCAGGCGGGCTTCGTCAAAATGATTGCCGATCAATTGCAGCCCGACCGGTAATTTGCCGGTGTCGAAGCCGCAGGGCAATGACAAGCCGGGCAGGCCGGCGAGGTTGAGGGCAAGGGTGTAGATGTCGGACAAATACATTTGCACCGGGTCATCGACTTTTTCGCCGATCTTCCACGCAGTGGTCGGGGTCACCGGGCCGGCGAGGATGTCGCAGGTCTCGAACGCCCGGGTGAAATCTTCAGAGATCAGACGTCGTAGCTTCTGCGCCTGCAGATAGTAGGCATCGTAGTAGCCGTGCGACAGGACGTAGGTGCCGATGAGGATGCGGCGTTTGACCTCGGCGCCGAAACCTTCGCTGCGGGTTTTGCGGTACATGTCGTCGAGATCGGTGTATTCGGCCGCGCGGTGACCGTAGCGCACCCCGTCGAAACGTGACAGGTTGCTGGAGGCTTCGGCTGGAGCGAGTACGTAATATGCAGGCACCGCGAGCTGCGCGTTCGGCAGTGAGACTTCGACGGTGGTCGCGCCGAGTTTGCGATATTCGTCGAGGGCGCGCTCGAGCGCGACGCGGATGTCTTCCGCGAGGCCATCCCCGAAGAATTCGGTCGGCAAGCCGATGCGCAGACCGTTGAGCGGTTTGTCGGCGCGGATGTCTTTGAGGTAATCGTCCGTCGGGCGTTCGAGACTGGTCGAATCGCGCGGATCGAAACCGGCCATCGTGCTGAGTATCTGCGCGCAGTCTTCGGCGGAAGCGCCGAATACCCCGGCCTGATCGAAGGAGGAGGCGTAGGCGATCATGCCGTAACGGCTGACCGTGCCGTAGGTCGGCTTGATGCCGGTAACGCCGGTCATTGCGGCCGGTTGGCGTATTGAGCCGCCGGTATCACTGCCAGTGGCCACCGGGCTGAGACGCGCGGCCACCGCTGCAGCCGAACCGCCCGAGGAGCCGCCGGGAATGCGTTCAGTGTTCCATGGATTGCGAGTGGCGCCAAAAAAGGAGCTTTCGCTCGACGAGCCCATCGCGAACTCGTCCATATTGGTTTTTCCCAGCGTGACCATGCCGGCCGCCTTGAGCCGCTCGACCACGTGGGCATCGTACGGGCTGGTGAAATTGGCAAGCATCTTCGAGGCGCAGGTCGTCAGCATGCCCTCGGTGCAGAATACATCCTTGTGCGCGAGCGGTATGCCAGTCAGCGGGCCGGCAGTGCCCGCCGCGATCCTCGCATCGGCGGCTTCGGCCTGTCGTCGGGTGTGGTTTCGGTCGACGGTGATAAAGCTGTTGAGTTGGCTGTCGAGCAGCTCAATGCGGTCGAGAAACAGGTCGGCGAGCTCGACGCTGGAGATGCGGCGGGCATCAAGCGCGGTGCGCAGTTCGGTAAGGCTGGCGTTGATCATGTTGGGTTCGGCTGGGAGTGGGCACGCCT
>Ga0209075_1002097_pt1 | contig 17960 bp, 17 predicted proteins | sample Stecom2011_FD_187523 | JGI IMG/M metagenome (GOLD analysis project Ga0209075, IMG submission 187523) | Agricultural soil microbial communities from Utah to study Nitrogen management - Steer compost 2011 (SPAdes) (version 2) | ecosystem: Environmental > Terrestrial > Soil > Agricultural land...
AGCAAACTCTTTATAATCGCTTACTTGACGTAAACCTATTATGATTAAGTCAGGCTCTAACTCATTTATTATTTGAAAGTTAGGCTCCATTAAATTCCCTACGTTTTTAATAGACGTGTCTTCTTTAAACTTATTTAAATACTTAGGCATGGTGTGCTTTGGTAATCCCACGAGAGATTTGCTTAAGCCTAATTCGTCAAAAGAGTCTAATGCTCCAAAATCAAATAGTATAACGCGTTCTGGATTTAAAGGTACACGCACTTCATCCATTTGATGTTTAATAAGTATGGAGTTATCTTCGGTTAATTCTAGCTTTGGCTTTTTAGCCATGTCATTGCAAGCTACAGTAAGTATAGCAAAAACTAGTAGATGGATAGTGGATATAATTCGCATAAGTCTCGGGTTTTAGTGTTTTATATTAGGTTTAATTATAGTATAAACATACTGGACGTCCGTTTCTTTGAATTACCTCGAAGTCCAGTCCAAATATATCTTTTAAAATATCTGGTTTTATGATCTCTTCGGTTGGTCCAAAGTATTGAATCATTCCATTCTTTAATGCTGCTATATAATCGGAGTAGTAAGCGGCAATATTTATATCGTGTACAATAATGATAACCGTTTTCCCGAATTCTTTAGCCAGTTGTTGCAAGGTTCTCATTATTTGCACGGAATGCTTCATGTCTAAGTTATTCAACGGCTCGTCTAGCAAAACGTATTCTGTATCTTGAGCTAAAACCATAGCTAAATAAGCTCTTTGTCTTTGACCACCGCTTAATTCATCGATATATTTATCTTCTATATCCTCTAGCTTCATAAAGTTTAAAGCGCGGTCTACCATACAGCAATCCTCGTCACACATACGTTTTCCTCGGTTGTATGGAAATCTACCAAAACAAACCAATTCTCGCACTTTTAATCGGATATGGGTATGGTTGGATTGTTTTAAGAAAGATAATCGCGTAGCAAACTCTTTGCTAGATATATCTGCGATGTCTTGATCCACTACGAAAACGCTTCCAGAGTCTTTGCTGAGCAATTTACTCACCACTCCTAAGAGAGTGCTTTTCCCTGTTCCATTCCCGCCGATCAACGAGGTTACTTTTCCTTTTGGAAAAGTAATCGATAGGTCTTCCAAAACTAGGAACTCTCCATATCGTTTATTGACTTTTTTTACAGAAATCATATTTTTCGACTTTTAAGTAGAAGAATTATAAAGTACAAACCTCCTACAAAGTTTATAAGTATACTGATTGTGGTTCCCATATTAAATAGGTGCTCCACTATAAATTGTCCGCCAATTATCAGTAAAACCCCCATTAAGCTTGCGCCTAATATGGTGTACTTGTGTTTATAAGACGGAATAAACTCATAGCTAAGATTGGCAATAAGAATTCCTAGAAAGGTTATAGGCCCAACTAATGCAGTAGAAATAGAAACCTGTACTGCAATAAGCAAAAGACTAATTCGAACCAAACGTTGGTAGTTAACACCTAAATTAATAGCGTGTTCTTTTCCTAGAGCTAAAACATCTAAATTATGTAGCAATCTACTGCCTACTATTAAGCTAATTACAAGTGTAATAGCAGAGATTCCTAACAATTCGGTGTTGACATTATTAAAACTAGCAAAGAGTGATTTTTGAATCACAGAGAATTCATTTGGGTCTATGATCATTTGCATGAAAGAAGTCATGCTTCCAAAAATAGAGCCTAATATCAAACCTACTAATAGTAAGAAGTATACATTGATATTTTCCTTCCTAAACATGGTGAAATATAGAATCAATGCAAAACCAAGCATCAGCACTACCGATAAGATGAAGTTATTATGAGAATGAATTACTTGGAAGCTAGCATCTCCATATAAAAACACAATAAAAGACTGGAATAGAATATATACCGATTCAAAACCCATTATAGACGGAGTAAGTATTCGGTTGTTTGTAATGGTTTGGAAAACCACCGATGAATACCCAACACTACATGCTATAAGTACCATAGCGGCCACTTTAATAGCGCGCCTAGGCAAAACATAGTCTGGTCTTGTTCCCATAAGAGTAAACATATAAACGAGTATAACAGCTATTGCGAGTAAAGCAAGGAAAATAATTCTTTTTTTAAGCATAGCGCATTCGTTTTCTGATGAATACTAAGAATGTGATTCCTCCTATAATTCCTATGGTTAAGCCGATAGGCACTTCATATGGGTAAATAATCAGTCTGCTTATAATATCACAAAACAACAAGAGGATAGCTCCAAGCAGAGCAGTTCTTGGTAAAGAACGTTTTAAATTGTCGCCATAAAATAAGCTCACAATATTGGGAACTATCAAGCCTAAAAAGGGAATGAAACCTGCAGTAATCATCACCGAACTTACTGTGAGAGAAACACATAATAGCCCGACTAGGACAATTAAATTGTAATTAATCCCTAAACTTTTTGCCATATCTTTTCCTAAACCTAAGGTCGTTAACTTATTGGCGTATAGATAAGTAAGCACTACAATGGGTAAACTGATGTAAATGAGTTCGTAATTTCCTTTCAATATTTTAGAAAAGTCACCGATCATCCAAGTTTCCATATTTTGGACGATATCATACTTATACGCAAAGAAAGTCCCTATTGCTGCCAATACATTACCGAACATAATTCCTAAAAGCGGTATGTATATTAAACTGCGATGTTGAATGCGTTGCAACATTTGCATAAATATGATGCTGGCTATTATTGTGAATAAAAATGCAAACCCCATTTGATAGGAACTCGCAGCACCTGGTAGCAGAATCATACTTATAAGGACACCAAGTTTAGCAGCATCTAGCGTACCAGCTGTAGTAGGGGATACAAACTTATTTAAAGAGATTTGTTGCATGATAAGACCACTAATACTTAAGCCTACACCTGCTAAAATTAAAGCTATGGTTCGTGGAATTCTGCTGATAAGAATTACAGATACTTCGGAATTCTCCCAATTTTTGAAGCTTAACCAACTGATTTGTTTAACGCCTATAGTCAAAGAAGCGACCACCAAAACGGCAAATAGTAAAACAAATAAGAAGGTTCGCAAAATATCTTTATTTAGACTCATTTTAATTAGGAATGGCAAATGTACTAACTAGAATGATTATAAACAAGAAAAGCTAACGGCATATATAAACTAGAAGCAGTCAGAGTAAGTGTTTTCGGGATAATAGGTTAATAGAAAGTATAAATAAAAAATCTAAAGGACTTATTTAGTGAACAATACAAAGTCAATAGTATAGAAGGATTGTGAAAATAGAGTTTTCGCTTATGCATTTTAACACCTTATAAATTTGAAGGTTTTGATATAAAAGAAATCATTTTACCTTAGACGCTTGATTTTTGTTAGATATAGGAAGTCATGGAATGTTATTGATGTAGAGCTCAGGCTAGGGGAGTAGAAGTCCGTGTAGAATGGTGCAACTTTATTAAAAATACTGGCTTTTTTTATTCACAAAATCATTTCTGTAATTTAAAAATGCTATGTTTTTATTGATTTAAAATCTTTCTGGAAAATTGTCTTTATATAAAGCAGCCGTTTTCTCTAAAAGCTCGATAAAATCATAGGTAGACATACTTATAAGGGTATCTATATCCTTTCTAGATTCACAGAACTCTAAAAAGTGAGGGATGTTTTCTGAAATTATCTTTAGTTCTCTGGAGTAATAAGAATTTGGCATTCGTTTTCTTAGATCTCGTCGTTTACCCTCCAGTTTTTCAAGAGCTATTCTTCGTTTTATCTTTTTTAACTCTCCTGAGAGTGCGGCAAACAAAAGTTCTGCAGGCGAGGAGGTGTAAGAACCTAACATGCGCTCCCCAACGGTCATATTATATGTTGGTACAGGAAATCCTAGATCTCCAGATGTAACTATAGGTTTTGTTTTAAGCATTTTCATATCTAAATCGAAGTTACCAGTTAGACTTCGATTGCTAAGTCGCACTTCTTCTAAATACTCTATATTGGCTTGTATGGGGAAAGTTATATAAGCATCATTTAAATGCATTTCTTCTACTACAATTTGACTTGGTTCAATTTGCATTGCAGAGGCTACCACAGTATCTCCTAAACGCAAAGCAAGTCTAAAATCCCCAAGAGAATCGCTTAAGATTCCTTTTTTAGACTGTTTATTATAAACATAAATACTCCCAAGATGCAGATTCTTGGATTCAACTAAAAGCTTTCCATCTATTTCTTGACGTGGGGTATCTTGACCATAAGAAATAGCAGGAAAAAGAAGTATGTAAAGGAGATAAATAAATCTATAATTTCGCATTTCGTGTCTATAAATAAAACTATCTAATGGCCAAAATGCTAATTTACATAAAACTATTAACGTATTTAACAAAGTCTATAGGTGAAAATAGATAATGATTCTTTTCGGAATAGAGTCTGAGTATAGTACGTACGAATTCCTTACTTATTATTCTCTTTTTATCCTATAATGTTTAAATAGTGTATCTTTAAATTAAGATAACTTACCAATCCATGCGCAAAATGAAAACATCAAACATCTTTTTTCTTATTTTAATTCTTTTCAATTGGATGGCTAACGCACAAGATGGAACTATTCTTGAAGAAGAAATAGAATTCCAAGATATATCTCCAAACAATCAGATAAAAGTAAACCTTGCTACTTTATTTTGGGGAACTGGCTCTCTTAATTATGAACGAAAAATTTCTTATCGATGGACAGTAGGACTTACAGCGAATTATAGACCCAAAGGTACAGCACCGTTTAAAAGCACGCTACAAAATATTTTTGGTGAGAAGAACAAAACCTACTTGGATAATGTTTTTGATATTGATCAGTTATCTTATGGAAATATATCCTTAAGTCCTGAAGTTAAAGTTTATCTCGGGAAAGCTGGAGCGTTTAAAGGTTTCTATATCGCTGGTTTTGTAAAGTATGAAGATATAGGCATCGATTATGATTATCCATTTGTATATGAGACGCAAGGACATTCCTTTGAAACAATATTACCTCTAAAAGGAGATTTAACTGCTTGGACAGGAGGAATTTATATTGGCCATCAGTGGCAACTAGGTGAAAATTGGTATATAGATTAGCAAATAATCGGCGGGAATTTTGGAGGCGGTTCTTTAAAGATTTCTGCATTTCGAACATTATCTCAATATGAACAAGAAAAAATAAAGTCTTTTGCAGAAGAAATCCAAGATCAATTTAGCGATGTAAATTATGAAGTTAATAACCAAGGCGCAAGAATCTGGGGAAATATTCCTTGGGCAGGATTACGAACAGATTTAAGCATAGGGTATGCATTTTAAGCTATAATCACAGTTAGTATCCACTTATTAGCGACCACCCATATTGAACTATAATTTATATTATGTTAAATAGAAGTTTATAGAGCGCCTATCAAACAATGTCTTCTACTACTTCAAAAAAATAGTAATTCTATTAAAATACTCTTTTAAGGATCTGTTGGATTATCCATAGTCAATCATACTTATCTATTCTACACTGCGCGCGTGAAATAACTCAATTTCCAAGATGCTTTAGTGAATGTAAAAGACGATTAAAACTCCTTCAGTTTCTTAATCAAGAATTTGCACCTATCTTTGCAGTCTAACGCATCAAAATAAAATAAACTTGGCTTTCGAAATCTTACCTACGTTAAAAAAATACTTTGGCTACGATACCTTTCGAGCCGATCAGGAAAATATTATTAAAGATGTTTTAGAAGCCAAGGATGCATTGGTAATAATGCCCACAGGTGGCGGAAAATCTTTATGTTATCAATTACCGGCAATTCATCTGCCCAAAACAACCTTGGTTGTTTCACCGCTTATAGCCCTCATGAAAGATCAAGTAGATTCTTTACGAGCAAATGGCATTTCTGCGGCTTATTACAATAGTACACAGACTGCAGAGGAACAAAATGCTATCGTGGAACGTGTGGTTAAAAAGGATATTAAGTTATTATATATTGCACCAGAAAGTTTAGGAAACATTCAATTTTTGTTGAATTACGAATATATAGATTGTATTGCAATCGACGAAGCACACTGTATTTCCTCGTGGGGGCATGACTTTAGACCCTCTTATCAAAACTTAGGATTTCTAAAAAAACAATTGCCAAATATTCCCATTATTGCACTTACTGCAACGGCCGATGCTGCTACGCGAGAAGATATTGTGGCGCAGCTCCATATTCCAAATGCAAAACGCTACCTCTCTTCTTTCGATAGAGCAAATATTTATATGGAGGTTCGTCCGTCGGATAAACGAGTCCAACAGATTATTAAATTTGTAAAAAAACGTCCTGATTATAGTGGAATTATTTATTGTTTAAGTCGAAAATCTACAGAGAATGTAGCTAAAAAGTTGGTAGATGCTGGTTTTTCAGCCGAAGCGTATCACGCTGGTTTACAGCCAGAAGATAGGGAAACCATTCAAGACAATTTTATTCAAGACAAAACAAAGATCATCTGTGCCACTACAGCCTTTGGGATGGGAATAGATAAATCTAACATCCGATTTGTAATCCACTTTAATATGCCTAAAAATATTGAGGGGTATTATCAAGAAATCGGACGTGCAGGACGAGATGGAACTGCTGCGGAAGCGCTCCTTTTCTATAGTTATGCTGATATTATTCAGTTAGAGCGTTTTATGTTAGGAGCGGCAAATGAAGAAATGCAACGCTCTAAAATGGAACGCATGAAGCAGTTTGCCGAAGCCACTAGCTGCAGACGCCGAATACTCCTTAATTACTTTGGAGAAATCAGTGAAAAAGATTGTAAACACTGTGATGTATGCTTAAATCCTCCATCGTTTATAGATGGAACGCTCTTGGCGCAAAAAGCTTTGTCTACAATTTATCGCGTAAGAGAGAAAGAAGGAGTCCATGCTATTGTAGATATTCTTCGAGGTGCAAAAAACCAACATACGTTAGAAAATAATTACGCAAGCTTAAGCACGTATGGAATTGGTAGAGAAGTATCTTGGAGAGATTGGCAACATTACCTTATTCAATTTATAAACCAAGGGCTCTGCACCATTGCATTTCACAAAGACAACCACCTGGAGTTGACACATTTGGCGCATGATGTGCTATTTAAAGGTTTAAAGATTAAAGTTACCGAACCTATTACCAAAAGACGGAAGACTCCCCTACCAATAAGAGAATCGGTAAAGAAATCTTACGATGAAGCACTGTTTGAAAAACTAAAAGAAGTGCGTCTTGCAATTTCAAAAGAACAAAATTTACGTCCAGTTTCTCTTATTTTTAACGATGCTTCGCTTAAGGATATGGCAGCTAAAAAGCCTACAACCACTTCTGAGTTTTTAAAAATTTCTGGTGTAATACAACATAAATTAAATCTATTTGGAAGGGTATTTATCGAAGAGATAAAAAATCATGTTTCATTTGGAAAAGCGGATACGTATCAGAAAACTTTGTTGTTACATAAAAAAGGGAAAACTATAGAAGAAATAGCTTTAAAAAGGAAGTTGCATGAAACTACGATTTACTCCCATATCGCCAAGTTATATGAAGAAAATAAAATCGATTCTCTAGACGCTTATATTTCTAAGAGTGAAATAGAAAAAATTAGGGAAGCCTCTAAAGTTTTGGAGACAAAAGAAAAGCTGAAACCTTACTATGATTATTTTGAAGAGCAAGTCCCCTACCACATCATACGTTTAGGCTTAACCATCCTAAACAAGAAAGAAGCTTAATCCTCCTTTGTGCTTTGGGCTGCTTCCTCTTCTTCTTTTTGTAGGGAGTTTGGAATAGGCTCCTCCTCCATATCAGCTTGTTTTATAATAACTATAGTAGCTTTGTAACCGGTAAGTAGATTCCATTCATTTGAGGACACTAAATTTCCATCATCATCGTAAACGTGCAACTCTGCTGTGTTCGGCCCAGAATCTCCTTGGTTTAAAGCCACAAAATCCACTTTATTTATTCCTACCTCTAGCGGCAAGTGAAGCCCTTTAAAGTGACCTTCTAGCATCGTGTCGTAAATAACCACTTCATCGTTTACCAAAACTCGAATTCTATCGCCATCCACCACTTGATGATCTCTATACAGAACATGCAATCTATTAGCTTCGGTTACAATGTCGGTTAAGGATTGATTCTGTCCTTTTGGCATCTTTCCTTCATTTTTATTGCCGTAGCCTTTAGGTTTATAATCGGTAGTATACTCCATTAAACCATCGCCTTTGGTCACGTCTATCACTTTTTCTTTCTTTTTTCCAAGATCTTTAAACCTATCCGATATTTTTACAGAGCTTTCAAATATAGGCGTCTCCCGACCTGTGCTAAGGCTTGGTGCTGGCCTAGCTCCTAATCCACTCGACGGAAAATTATTGGATTTAGTTTCTGACTTAGGAAAAGATCCAGTTCTTGTATCTGGTTGCGCTAAAGCAATCGAACTGAAAATAAAGAATAATATAAATAGGGTAAAACGCATAGTTGTTCTAGTTACAGTAACTTCTATTCAATAAGTTTGCCAAAATTAAAGATTTCGTTTTTTACTATTCCTCCAAGCCAGCAAGCTAAATATTATAAACAGAATTGGCAGAACAAGGAATAAAATCACATCGGAGGCGCTGCTAAAATCTATAGGAAGATTGCTACTTTGAGTAGGTGAAAAATGTGGTGCCTGTGCATTCACCTGTCCTATAGTCATCAACAAAATGCTAAGTATATAAAATAACCGTTTCATTTTTCTAATTTTTAATAAGTTACAAAATAATCCAATACCCACTATACTACCTACGAATTTAGCCTAAACTTAACGCACCTAGCCAATGTATTATTTCAGAGTATAGTTTCTAGCTATCTTTGTGCACAGATAAACCTAGGTATCTAAAATCTTTTCAAGCAACTTGTAAGGATTACTATTCTGCTACGACTAATATAAAACAAACCAAATGAATAATCCCAACATATTAAAATAACATTGATTATATTTGCACAATTACGGCTTTATGCTTAATATGCTGTGTTGATTATTTTACTATTTAACTTATTTAGATTTAGGACTTATATATGAGACAACTTAAGATTACAAAGCAGGTTACCAACAGGGAAACGAAATCACTTAATAGTTACCTACAAGATGTAAGCCGTATCGATATGATTACGGCCGATGAAGAAGTGGAACTTGCACAGCGTATTCGCGAAGGCGATCAACGCGCTCTAGAGAAACTTACTCGCGCTAACTTACGTTTTGTAATTTCCGTAGCAAAGCAGTACCAAAATCAAGGATTGCGTCTACCAGATTTAATCAATGAGGGAAACCTGGGTTTGGTTAAAGCAGCTAAACGTTTTGATGAAACCAGAGGTTTTAAGTTTATTTCCTATGCCGTATGGTGGATTAGACAAGCTATCCTGCAAGCTATTGCCGAGCAGTCTCGTGTAGTGCGTTTACCATTGAACAAAATTGGCGATATCAATAAAATACGTAAAGCAGCTATCCACCTAGAGCAAATCCACGAGCGAAAACCATCTGCTCAAGAGATTGCGCAAGAGTTAGACATGTCTGTGGAAAACGTAAAGCAATCCCTGCAAAACGCCAACAGAAGTTTATCGATGGATGCGCCATTCCAAGAAGGAGAAAACGATAACAACCTATACGATGTCCTAAGCTCATCGGAAAGCCCGAATCCTGACAGAACCTTAATCCACGAATCCTTGCGTATTGAGATAGATCGCGCTTTGGACACCCTATCCCCACGTGAAGCAGATGTGGTTAGATTAAACTTTGGATTAGGCGGACAACCAGCAATGACATTACAGGAAATTGGCGATACATTTGATTTAAGTAGAGAACGTGTACGTCAAATTAGAGAAAAAGCAATTCGTCGTTTACGTCACCAATCCAAGAGCCATATCCTTAAAAAATACCTTGGATAAGATATTGTATGCTTTAAGTCTGAACACTTAAGCAATAATAACCTGAAAAAATAGAGCTACTAATACTCAACTATGCATAAATAGCATGGAAATCTGAGTAATAGTAGCTTTATTATTTATAATTACACATAATTAACTTTTGTATAAGACTCCCTTATCATTTCTTCTCATTTAAATTAGTTTACTTGCATTTTGTATAACCACTTAAACCAAAAGAAATGAAAAAGTTAATTGTATTACCACTAACACTTAGCCTAGTACTTGCCACCTCGTGTGTTTCTAAAAAGAAGTACACCGAGTTGGAAAACAAGTACGATCAGACTAGTAGCACCCTATCAAAGACCACGCTAGAAAAAGAACAGGCAGAGGCTAAATTGGCAAGTATTGAAGAACGCGTGTCGGACTATAACGCCAAAATTAGAGGGCTAACAGATAGCAATAACAAAAAATTGGAAAACTATGAAGGCGTTGTTGTTTCTGAGGAAGTGAAATCCAAAATGCGCGCAGCTTTAGCTAATGTTGATCAAGAAGATCTTAGAGAAGCACGAACGCTTAAAGACTCCATGAATGTCCTTATCTCACACAATCTTAAGAAAAACTTAGATTCTAGTTTTTCTGATGAAAATGAGGAAGATATTACTATTTCGATCAACGAAACCGTAGTAATGATATCCGTTTCCGATAAACTTCTATTTAATTCCGGTAGCGCAGTTGTAAGTACAAAAGCAAATTCTTTATTACAACGCTTAGCAGATGTGATTAACAGCGAACCCGCTATGGAAGTTTTAATTGAAGGCCATACCGATGCGCAAACAGTAAAACCAGATTCGTATGTTAGAGATAACTGGGAGTTGAGCGTATTGCGATCTACCGCCGTGATCAGAAAACTAGAAAATAACTTTAATGTAGCTCCTGAAAAGCTAATTGCTGCAGGACGTAGTAGCTTTATGCCTATTGCTTCTAATGAATCGGCAGAAGGGAGAGCAAAAAACAGACGTACTAGAATTGTTATCCTACCAAATCTTGATAAATTCTTAGCGATGTTGACAGAAGAGTCTAATTAACTTTCATTGATATATCGTATTAAAACAGGAGCTAAATCAGCTCCTGTTTTTATTTTATACCATAGTTCTAATCGACCAAACCGTATGTTTTCTATTATTTTGTTGTATCTTTGGCCTTAAAATAATGCACTTACCCATCCCCTACTTTCGTATTGTTAGCACCTTAGAAGCGCTTTCTTATTTATTATTATTAGGAATTGCCATGCCATTAAAATATATTTGGGACAAGCCGGAAATGGTTCAATATGTTGGAATGATTCATGGTATTTTATTTATAGCATACGTAGTAGCTGCTTTTATATTATACAAACAACTAGCTTGGAGCAAAAAGACACTGATTATAGTTTTGATATGCTCCCTGCTACCGTTTGGCCCATTTTATGCAGAAAGAAAATACTTGCCTGCTAGATAAGCCACTATAAATCAGCGTCTAATATATCATTTTACACAGGTTAATTATACTATCTATGAGAAATGTATCACTTTCAAATAATTACTTTGAAACCTATAGCCAATGGATTAAAAACACTTTATTAAATCTAGGTTTATCAGAAAATTTAGCTGACGGAATAAATATCCTGGTTCACCTTATTGTATACTTGGGATTTTTATTTCTATTGGCCTATATCCTACTTAAAATATTTCCTAGGATCATAAATGCTCTTTCCAAGTATAATAAAATCAATTTTCAGCAGTTTTTAAAAGACACAAGGTTCTCCAAAGACTTAGCCTATATAATTCCTTTACTTTTAATTTCACGACTCACTTCAAAACTTCTAGTCTCCTATCCAAGTGTCTCTGGAATACTGATAGTATTGTTAAATACTGCCATTGCTTTATTTTTTCTTTCCCTTATTGGCAGTCTCTTGAAAGGTGTAGAAAACTATTTACGAAGCAAACCCAACTTAAAGGATAAACCCCTTCAGAGTTATACGCAAGTACTTACCATTTTTGTTTGGGGCATTGGTCTCATTGCACTTATCAATTATATTGTTGGAGGTACTTTAATTACACTAGCTGCTTTGGGTACCGCTTCGGCTGTATTGTTATTGATTTTTAAAGATACCATCCTAGGATTTGTTGCAAGTATCCAGATATCTGTAAACGACATTGTTAGAATTGGAGATTGGATTGAATTTAATAAATATGGAGCCGATGGATTTGTAACAAACATCAGTTTGGTTACGGTTACTATAGAAAACTGGAATAAAACGTATTCAACCGTACCCACTTATAGCCTTATTTCTGAGTCTTTTAAAAATTGGCGAGGAATTTATGACAACGAAGGCCGACAAATAAAACGCGCAATATATATCAAACAAAACAGCATTCGCTTTCTTAATGCAGACGATTTAGAACGGCTGAAAAAAATTGAACGAGTTAGTAGCTATATTGATCATAGACAGCTTGATATAGACCGTAATAACAAAGCTATAAATGCAGATAAATCGGTGGTAGTAAACGGGAGAAATCAAACCAATATTGGGGTTTTCAAAAAGTATATAGACACTTATTTAAAAGAACAAACCAGTCTTAATTTTGACTTGCTTTGTCTGGTTCGAAACTTAGCTCCTACGGAATATGGTGTTCCCTTAGAGATATACTGTTTTAGTAAACGAACTGCCTTTATTGAATATGAGGCTATTCAAGGCCATATATTTGACCATATCACTGCAGCAGCACCCCATTTTGATTTAGAGATATTTGAAGCGCCATCTGGAAAGGACCTAACAAAACTATCTGAAAAAGAATAAGTAGCTACGCGTTTTAGAGCACAACCTCCTATTCATTTTACTGAATACGATTTTTATTTTTTCTCATTTGCAATCCTATCGCGAACATACTCTATCTTATACTTTCCATGAGCGGTAGGTTTTCCTTTCTCATTTAAAGCTACCATTATTATTTTTTCTAAGGTAATGATAACTTCCCGAGTCATTTTATTTCGAACTTCACAACGCAGTGTTAAAGATGTATGACCAAACTTGATAGGAGCTAAACCAATTTCGATTATATCTCCTTGTTTTGCCGAGCTTTGGAAGTTAATCTCACTAATGAATTTTGTAACCACTCTTGGGTTTTCTAATTGGATGATTGCATATAATGCTGCTTCTTCGTCGATCCACTCTAAAAGCCTTCCTCCAAACAACGTTCCATTGGGATTCAAATCCTCTGGTTTAATCCATTTTCTTGTGTGAAATCTCATTTCCATATATTTATTATTTTATAAAAACTGTCTTTTTGTTTACAAACTCCATAATCCCATCCTTACTCAATTCTCTTCCATACCCACTGCGCTTAATTCCTCCAAATGGCAAGTTAGGGTGGCTTTTTACAAAGTCATTTATAAAAACACAACCTTCGTCAAATTTACTTATATATTTTTCTATATAAGCGGTGTTTTTAGTAAATATAGATACCCCTAATCCAAAATCTGTGGCATTTGAAATTTCTATTGCTTCCTCCAGCGTATTAAATGGAATAATAGGAAGCACTGGACCAAAAACCTCTTCTTTAAAAACGGGCATATCCACACGGACTTGGGTTAAAACGGAAGGAGCGTAGAATGCCCCATCACGCTTGCCACCAATCAATACCTCTGCTCCCATCTCAACCGAAGCATTCACCTGTTCCTCTAGCTTTACTGCTAAATCCTCACGTGCTAATACACCAATAAAGGTTTCTGCATCCAAAGGGTTGCCTGAAATCAATTCACCAACACGTGCTATTAATTTATCGATAAATAAATCTGCTATGTTTTTATGAACTAATAAGCGTTTGCCAGCGATGCAGCTTTGGCCTGTATTTAAATAGCGTCCTTGAATACACGCTTCTATACTACTATCTATATCGCAATCGTCCATTACAATCATTGCATTGCTTCCTCCTAATTCAAGAACCGACTTCTTAAGATTCCTACCTGCTTGCGAAGCCACTATGCTACCAGCTTTTTCACTGCCTGTTAATATTACACCAGTAATATGCGAGTTTGCTATAACTTGCTCTACCTCTTTACTAGGAATCAATAAGTTGGTAAATACTGCTTCCGGAAAACCTGCATCCTTATATACTTGCTCTATCGCAACTGCAGCTCCAAAAACATTGGAAGCGTGTTTTAAAACTGCAACATTTCCAGCCATAATAGCAGGAACCGAAAAACGAAAAACTTGCCAGAAAGGAAAATTCCATGGCATTATCCCCAATATAGCACCCTGGGATTCGTACTGCACATAGGATTTATAGGCCTCGGTTTTTATCGGTTTAGGACTTAAAAAATCAGCTGCATTATCGGCATAATATCTACAGACTGTAGCACACTTCTTTACTTCCGAAATAGCTTGCGCTAATGGCTTCCCCATTTCATTTGAGATAAGCGTAGCATAAACCTCTACTCTCTCCTCTAGTAAGGAGGCTAGTTTGTAGAAAAGGTCTTTTCGCTTTGAAAAACTAGTATCTTTCCAAGCCTTATAGGCAGTACTTGATAAATTTAATTTTTCTTGAACGACTGAAGGGGTAAAAGCATTATATTCTTTAAGAACCTCGTTCGTATAAGGATTAATCGACTTAATTATGGTAGGATTTTGCATTGGATTATAGCTTCAATTAATAGTAATAATAAGTTACGGATTAATAGTTATAAACGAAATACGTCCTATGCTTACGGTAACTTATGTTAACTTTAAAGGTAATAAAAATTGTGAAATCCATAATAGTATAATAAAAAATCACCTGTTGGAAAACCGACAGGTGATTTTTTATTATACTCTACTAAACGATCGTTTAGTTAATAAGATGAAAAGATAGAGTACATTAAACGTTTTTTATCGTTAATGCTTTCTTCCATAGAAATCATAGTCTCGGTGCGAGTTACACCTTCTATATCATCTATTTGATAGATTATCTCCTTTGCATGAGTGGTATCTTTCGCTCTAATTTTACAGAATATATTGAATTTTCCTGTAGTAACATGTGCTACCGTAACAAAAGGAATTTCGTTTATACGCTCCAAAACAAACTGTGTTTGTGAGGTTTTATAAAGGAATACACCCACATAAGCTATAAATGAGTAGCCTAGCTTGTCGTAGTCTATTTTCAATGACGAACCTGTAATAAATCCAGCATCCTCCATTTTCTTTACTCTCACATGAACCGTACCAGCTGATATTCCTAATTTTTTAGCAATATCCGTAAAAGGAGTTCTCGTGTTATCGATTAACATCTCCAGAATCTTGTGATCTATATGATCTAATTTAAATCTTGACATAGTATATATTTAATCTTTCTTTTGCAAAAATACTAAGTTTTTCGAGTTAGCATTGAATTATTAGTGATTTTAATACCATTTTATCATATATGCTAAGCATTGTTAAAAAATTCTTACCTAACCCTAACCAACCTCCCTTTCTATTTACTACTTATATCTATTTGTATTTCAGCATCTTAATGACCGGAACAAAATTGATTTTTATGACAATCACCTAAAAGATCATAAAGAGCATTAGCATATCATTAACTAAAATTCCTTTAAGATACCCCACTATAATTATCAATTACTCTTCTTTCTTTGCTGCGCATCTAGTATAATTAAATTTATACTGTTTCCATAACTTAAAGAAGCGTGGTTGTTTTATTAGATTGTAAATATACGAATTCCGACACATAACAAACGCTGTTAATAGCTAAATAACTTAATAATAACACTTTTACAACAGCTGTATCTATACAATTCTTATCAAAACATGTGAATTGGTGGAGAATTTTTATACATCCCTAAATTACCATCTACTATCTTTTCACGATTTAAATACTCCATTACACGTACTCCATCACACGCTAGAAAATTATAAAAATTAAATTTGTTTTACGATGCGGTGTTTCTGATTTACTTAATAAGTACCGTTTTAGAAATGGAGTGGATAATTATAATTCGCACATTTGGTTTTAAACGCTTTATTATGATAAGCATTTACATATTCTAAAGAAATCCAGTCCTATAAGCACAATCCTTATCTAACTTTAATTTCAACTACACGTCCGTCTTTAGCACAGTGTTTACAATACTAAACAGAGGGTTGTTTAGTATTGTAACGGAAGCTGATCATCTTTAAGGCTACAAATGTAAACTTATTACCACCGCATTTTATATGCAGCACATCTAACAATAGAAGGCGTCTATAACTCTATATTTTACAGAAACAACTCTTTTATTATCAAGCGTTTACTTGTAGTTATCTGTAATTTAATTTAAGCTTTTTATTATAGATTCTATTTCTTATAGGCACTTTCATTTTAATTGTTACATTTGTAACAATCATTATTTACTAGATATAATTTACAATGATAAACAGCGTTACATTTGCAACAAGACTGAAGCAACTGATGGATTATTACGACCTAAGTGCCTCCGCTTTCTCTGATGAAATCGATTTTAATCGATCTACCATTTCTCATATCCTATCTGGTAGAAATAAACCTAGCTTAGACTTTGTTATGAAGGTTTTGCATCGCTTTCCAGAAGTAACCATTTCTTGGTTTTTATATGGTAAAGGAGATTTTCCATCAAGTCTTGAATCTAGAGAGAAGGAAGAAAAGAAAGTCATCCAGACTAAAGAAGCAGAAACTAGGAGTGTTTCCCAAAGTAAAGAGAAGACCCCCTCTATTTCCGTTTTACAAGAAAATCTTAGTTCCAGAGCTGAAGACAATAAAGATTCGGAAAAGAGAATTAAACGAATTGTAATTTTTTACTCCGATTTTTCATTCGAGACCTACGAAAATTAGGTGCTTCGCATAAAATTTCGGAAATTGCGAAAAAGCTAATTTTATGAGATTTTTACTTGGAGGTTTATTAGTGTTTTTCCTATCGATAAGCTGCTATGATATGGAGCGAGATTGTAAGAGTTTTCGAACAGGAACTTTTGAGTTTGAGACCTTTATAGATGGTGAGTTACTTAAAACGACTTTCGTTCGAAATGACTCGATAGAAATAGATTACTTTGAAGGAAAGTCCGATACCGCTTCTATTCGTTGGATAAATGATTGTGAATATATAGTAACAAAAATAAATCCGAAGAATATGGAAGAGAGAAAGGCAATTCACATGAAAATCCTTTATACAGAAAAGGATACCTATACCTTTGAGTACAGCTTGGTAGGTCAAAGTAAAAAAGAACGTGGAAGCGCTAGAAAGGTTTCGGACAAACATTAATAGATTAGGTATACAATAAAAATTAAAAGAATAAAAGTATGGGAAAGAGCCAGAAAAAAAGCATTGTAGATAGGTTTTTAGGGGCAGTAGAACGCATAGGAAACTTACTTCCACATCCAGCGACACTTTTCGCTGGTTTTGCATTATTAGTAGTTATCGCCTCTTGGATAGCAAGTCTATTTGACATTAGTGTAATCCATCCAGGAACGGGAGCAGAAATAACCCCTGTGAACTTAGTATCCAAAGAAGGGCTAGACTTCATTTTAAGCAAAATGGTTACCAACTTTACCGACTTTGCACCTTTAGGAACCGTTCTCGTTTCCTTATTAGGTATTGGTGTTGCTGAAGGTTCTGGACTTATAGCTGCTATCCTTAGAAGAATTGTTCTAGCTACTCCAAAAAAACTCTTGACTTTTGTAATTGTTTTTGCTGGTATCCTATCCAATACGGCTAGTGAAGTTGGCTATGTATTATTGGTTCCACTAGCTGCTGTTATTTTCCAAGCTGCTGGTAGACACCCAATCGCTGGACTAGCTGCTGCATTTGCTGGTGTTTCTGGTGGATATAGCGCCAACCTCCTATTAGGTACTATAGACCCACTCCTTGCTGGGCTATCTCAGGAAGCAGCACAAATACTAGATCCTACCTATATAGTAAACCCTGCGAGCAACTACTACTTTATGTTCGTTTCTACTTTTGTAATAGCAGCTTTAGGAACCTGGACTACCGAAAAAATTGTTATTCCTAGGCTCGGTCTATACGATGGTGAAGAAGAA
>Ga0209075_1002102_pt1 | contig 17928 bp, 14 predicted proteins | sample Stecom2011_FD_187523 | JGI IMG/M metagenome (GOLD analysis project Ga0209075, IMG submission 187523) | Agricultural soil microbial communities from Utah to study Nitrogen management - Steer compost 2011 (SPAdes) (version 2) | ecosystem: Environmental > Terrestrial > Soil > Agricultural land...
TATGATGTTCGGCACGCCGTGTGAAGAGTACAAACCGAACCCGGTCCTGGCGAACGCCATGGACAAGATTTTTATTCTGTACGCTGATCACGAGCAGAACGCATCGACTTCTACTGTCAGGCTCGCAGGCTCTACCGGTGCGAACCCCTACGCCTGTATCGCGTCTGGCATTGCGGCTCTTTGGGGCCCGGCCCACGGCGGCGCGAACGAAGCAGTCCTGGACATGCTGGCAGAAATCGGTGACGAGTCCAACATCGAGACCTTCATCGCCAAAGCCAAAGACAAAGATGACCCCTTCCGTTTGATGGGCTTTGGTCACCGGGTTTATAAGAACTTTGACCCACGCGCCAAGGTGATGAGCGAAACTGCTCACCAGGTACTTAAGGAGCTGGGCCTGGAAAACGACCCTCTGCTGAAGATTGCCCAGCGCCTCGAGAAGATCGCCCTGGAAGACGAGTACTTCGTGCAGCGCCAGTTGTACCCGAACGTCGACTTCTACTCCGGCATCATCCTGAAAGCCATCGGCATCCCGACCTCCATGTTCACCGTTATTTTTGCCATGTCACGGACCATCGGCTGGTTCTCACACTGGAACGAGATGGTCAGCGGCAACAACCGCATCGGTCGTCCGCGTCAGCTATACACCGGCTCACCAAAGCGCGACTACCCCACCAAATAAGTTCCACGGGGTGGACCGCAGGTAGATGCAAAAAGGCCGCTGATATCAGCGGCCTTTTTGTTTGCTTCACGACCTGCACAACAAGTCACTTTATCAGCTGCATTAACGGCAGCTCTCAGGCAACAGTTTAGCGGCGACATTCTGACCGTAGCACGTCCAGGTCAGCCCGGTATCTGTGACTGTCGGCTCGAGTACGATGTATTCCGGTTCACCCAGTTCATCCAACCCCATTTCAACGCCGATGATTCCACTGTCATAAACATCAATTGAATAGGCGTTCTCGACATTATCCAGTGTAGCCTCAGGGTACCCCATGTCCTGCATGGTCACCGGCCACATTTCATGCCGCTCAACGTAAGCGTTAACCGAATGCTGAACCTCAAGGGCGGTGGAATAGGCGCCCTGGAATCGCGTACGCTCTACGTAATCCTGATACTGAGGAATCGCAACAGCCGCCAGAATACCCACCATAGCAACCATCACCACCAGCGATGCCATGCCACCGCCGGCACCAAGACGCGGGACGAAGAGCGCAAAGAACCAGGCCAGCGGGCTGCGACGGGGGTGGGAAATCTCACGCCCCTCGGAAAGCGCAACGGCTGTCGCCATGCGCTTGGTCAACCAGGGATAGTCACCGGTCAGCTCATTCAGCGACATCCAGAAACCGTTAGTCACCGACACCTGTCCGATATAGGCATCAATATTGATGGTCTTCCAACGGGTATCGCCCGCGGCAATAGCCGCCAGGGCTGCTTTGATATCATCCGGAGACTGGCAGCACGCCACACCATAGCGATCACAAGTGTACTCCTCTGCCCTGCGCAAAGCCGGTCCAATAATCGGCAGCCAGGCCCCCGGAATCAGGAATGGCCCCCATGACAAATGCTTACGATGAATATGACCGAGTTCGTGCCCTATGTAGAAGTCGATTGCTCCCGGCTGGTCCTCCAGAGCATCCACAACGTCGGTAAACAGGACAACAAAATGCCGACCCAGAAACTTGGTAGCCAGCGCGTTGAAGAAGTCCGTGCGCAGAAGGTACGCTTCCGGCACCTCCTTGACACCCACCCTGTTCGAGCACCTCACCAGACTCTCGTAAAGATCGGGATACTGCTCCGGACTGATACGAACCCCAGCCCCTTTAAGGTGTGAGATAAAGGCTGAATGGGCAAACAAAAAGAACAGATATCCCAGCAGCAGATAGATCAGAATAATGCCAAATGTTCCCAGAAACAGCGCAAGCCAGACAATAGCCGCTACGATCGCCGTAATAGCAACTAACGGCTTTTCATTTTTATAAACCAACGTCATAGAATTCCCTCAACGAAAAAACTGCAGGCAAGCGCTATGCACCTCCCTATTCCGGTTTAACCGCAGGAACACGAAGAGCCGTATCAAAATATCGGGCATTTCGAGGCAGTCTCTATGCATCCTTGCAGTAAGCTCGCGAAGTATAGGAAGGCGGCCGCGGAATATCTATGAGTTCTGCATTGACAGCCAAACCAAGCCACTACTTTGTGACCTGGCGCAACTATCGTTAACACCTAAAAATTCCGCTATTCTCAACATCAAACATCAGCCGCAAGGGATGATTACCCTAGCGGAAACGCAGAAGCTGTACACGGGAGCAAGCAAATGGCGATTACAGTCACCTTTATTGGTCTGGGAGTTATGGGATACCCAATGGCGGGACACCTTGCAAAGGCCGGCCTGTCTGTTCGTGTGTGGAATCGCTCGACAGCAAAAGCTGACCAATGGACCTCCGTATTCTCAGGGGTGGCCTGCGCGACAATAGCCAGCGCCGTTGAGGGGTCTGATCTGGTCATCACCTGCGTTGGCGCAGATAAAGATTTGCTCGCTATTTACGACGGCCCTGACGGCATCATAGCCAACACGCCGAGCGGTGCCGTCCTTATCGACCACACGACCGCGTCTGCCGGCGTAGCCACACACCTCGCAGCTCTTGCTCGGGACGCTGGTCTGGGCTTTATTGACGCACCAGTGTCCGGTGGACAACAAGGCGCTGAAAATGGACAACTCACGATCATGTGCGGAGGACGCGAAGAAGACTACAGCAAAGCCGCCCCGGTAATGCAGCATTATGCCCGCGCACTCAACCTTATGGGTCCGGTTGGCAGCGGCCAAAAAACCAAAATGGTTAACCAGATTGCGATCGCAGGTCTGATTCAGGGGTTATCCGAAGCCCTGCATTTCGCCGAGCAGGCTGAACTGGATGTGCGCAAGGTGGTTGACGTTATTTCCAAAGGCGCAGCCCAATCCTGGCAGATGGAAAACCGCTCCGGCACCATGATTGATGGCCATTTTGAGCACGGTTTCGCGGTAGACTGGATGCGCAAAGACCTCGGCATCTGCCTTGAGGAGGCGCGCCGTAACGGCGCCAGGCTGCCGGTTGCGGCGCTGGTAGATCAGTTCTATGGAGATGTGCAGCAAATGGGCGGCAGCCGCTGGGATACTTCGTCGCTCATCCAGCGGCTTCGCAAGAACTGAATTCAGGCTTACGTACCCGGCCGCACCAGGCCGGGTACTATTTTTTCTTGTCCCTGGGAACCCAGCGGCCGTTTTCGTACCAGGCAGACCAGCCAGTCGCTTTGCCGTCTTCTTCTGACATCACGTACTGCTCCTTGGACTTCCGGCTGTAACGAATCACAGCGGGATTGCCTTCCGGATCTTTTTCCGGAGCCTCCATCAGATAATCGTATTTCGGATCGATTTCCTTGCGATGCGGTTTGATCTCCATGACCAACGGCGGTCTTGTCTCCCGGTTTTTCGGAAACTTGCTGGCCGCCAGGAACAATCCCGAGGCGCCATCCCGCAACACGTAAGTATCATCAACTTTTTGGCATTGCAGCTCAGGCATCGGAACCGGATCCATCTTGGGCGGCGCTGGCTCGCCACTTTTCAACAACTTACGGGTGTTTTTACACTCGGCATTGGTGCAACCGAAGTACTTGCCGAAACGGCCGGTCTTCAACTGCATTTCAGAGCCACATTTGTCACACTCAAGCGTTGGCCCGTCATACCCCTTGATGCGGAACGTACCCTGCTCGACCTCGTAGCCTGAGCAGTCAGGATTGTTACCGCACACGTGGAGCTTGCGGGTTTCATCAATCAGGTAGCTGTCCATGGCCGTGCCGCATTTGGCGCAACGGCGTTTCTTTCGCAGCAAACGGGTTTCGCCCTCACCTTCTACATCCTCGTCCGCACTGACCACCTCATCACCGGACACCAGATTAATCGTGGTCTTGCATCGCTCTTTGGGAGGCAATGAATATCCGGAACAGCCAAGGAATACACCGGTACTGGCCACACGAATCTGCATATTACGACCACAACTCGGGCACGCGATATCCGTTTCGGTTGGAGAGTTGGCTCGCATGCCACCTTCCGGTTGCTCAGCGCTTTCGAGCTGGTGACGGAACTTGGCGTAGAAGTCGTTGAGAACCTTCTTCCAGTTCACATCGCCGCCGGCGATCTGATCAAGTTCGTCCTCCAGCTTCGCTGTAAAGTCATAATCCATGAGATTCGGGAAGGATTCAGCAAGCCGTTCAGTGACAATCTCGCCCATCTTCTCGGCATAGAAACGGCGGTTCTGCAGACGAACATAGCCTCGATCCTGAATGGTCGAAATAATCGACGCATAAGTAGAGGGTCGGCCAATACCCTGCTTTTCGAGCTCCTTGACCAAGCTGGCTTCGGTGTACCTGGGCGAAGGCTTGGTAAAGTGCTGGCTGGGATCAAGCTTTTTGAGATTGAGAACCTCGTCAACCTTGATATCCGGCAACGCTACGTCTTCGTCTTTCTTGGCAGACTGGGGAGCCGCTTTCAGAAAACCCTCAAACTTGACGATACGCCCGCGGGTGCGCAGCTCGTAATCGCCATTGGCCACTACGATCGACGTGCTCAGGAATTCGGCATCGGCCATCTGGCAGGCAATAAACTGACGCCAGATCAGGTCATAAAGCTTCTCTGCGTCCTTCTCCAGGCCAGAAATATCTGTGGGTCTGCGGGACACGTCGGACGGCCGAATGGCTTCGTGCGCTTCCTGCGCCCCTTCCTTGCTACCGTATAGCCGGGGGCTTTCCGGAAGGTAACGTTCACCAAACTGTTTTTGCACAAACTCACGACAACTGGCTACCGCATCCTGACTCAGATTGGTGGAGTCGGTTCGCATGTAAGTGATGTAGCCGGCTTCGTACAGACGCTGTGCCAGCATCATGGTTTTCTTGACGCTAAAACCCATGCGGTTGCTGGCCGCCTGCTGCAGTGTAGAGGTAATAAACGGCGCAGATGGCCTGGATCGAGTCGGTTTGTCTTCACGCCTGGCGACCTTGAAGCCACCTTCTTTCAGCCGGGCTACGTGCTCCTGGCTCTGCGCTTCGTTGACTGGGCGATAGGGCTTGTCATCATAACGCGTCACTTCAAATCGTACCGGCTCGTTCGCTCCCACCGTGCCGAGGTCGGCATGCAGTTGCCAGAACTCTTCCGGGATAAACTTGCGGATTTCGCGTTCACGCTCAACGATCAAACGGACGGCAACGGACTGGACGCGACCCGCTGACAGACCACGGGCAATTTTCGCCCATAACAGCGGCGATACCATGTAGCCGACAACCCGATCGAGAAAACGACGGGCCTGCTGAGCATTTACACGGTCATTGTCCAGGTTTCCGGGATCTTTGAAGGCCTCCTGGATGGCTCTCTTGGTGATTTCGTTAAACACCACCCGCCGATACTTTTCCGGCTCTCCGCCAATAGTCTCCTGAAGGTGCCAGGCAATGGCTTCCCCTTCCCTATCCAAATCCGTTGCCAGATAGATATGGTCAGCGGATTTGGCCAGACGCTTGAGTTCACTGACGACCTTTTCCTTGCCGGGCAGAATTTCGTATCGAGCGCTCCAGTCATGATCGGGATCAACACCCATCCGGGCAACGAGTTGCTCCCTGGATTTGCGCTTTTTATGCTCGACCTTTTCCTCAGGGCTTAATTTGCGAGTGGCCGCCGCCTGCTTGGCCCGCTCTTTGGGGTCAGACTGGCTGCCACTGCCGCTGACAGGCAGGTCACGAATGTGGCCGACGCTGGACTTTACAATAAAGTCCGAGCCCAGGTACTTGTTGATGGTCTTCGCTTTCGCTGGCGACTCGACAATAACGAGACTTTTACCCATATCGGAGATCTGTATCCTTGGCGATAAATCGGTTAAGAGCTGAACAAACCGCAAACTCGCATAAAAATCAGGCAACTGGAAAACATAAAGGCTGCCATAGTGTATAGGCTCACTGTTTTACAGGGTCAAGAATAGCAAGACAACCCATTCTTTGACTTCAGTCACCCTTTTTTTGAAATATTGGCACCTGATAACGAGTGCACAAACAGAAAGGCCCGGCAAAAGCCGGGCCTCCTGAATGAGCGTTACTGATCAGGATAACGGATCAGAGACGCTCCCACACAGTGGCAATGCCCTGACCGAGGCCGATACACATGGTGGATACACCAAGCTTACCGCCTTTGGCCTGCATGACATTCAGCAGCGTGGTGGAGATACGGGCACCAGAGCAACCCAGCGGATGGCCCAGGGCGATCGCGCCGCCGTTCAGGTTAACCTTCTCTTCCATTACACCCAGCAGTTTCAGGTCTTTCAGAACCGGCAGAGACTGACCAGCGAAGGCTTCGTTCAGCTCCCAGAAGTCGATGTCTTCGACCTTCAGGCCTGCACGCTTCAACGCCTTCTTGGTGGCCGGTACCGGACCGTAACCCATGATTGCGGGATCGCAGCCAGCAACGGCCATGCTGCGGATCTTGGCGATCGGGGTCAGACCCAGTGCCTGGGCACGCTCCGCCGACATCAGAACCATCGCAGAAGCACCATCGGTCAACTGAGAAGACGTACCGGCTGTGACGGTACCGTTCTTCGGATCAAACGCCGGACGCAGCTGGCCGAGTGACTCAGCAGTGGTTTCCGGACGAATGGTCTCGTCTTCTTCGATCAGCTTCACAAAACCGTTTTCATCGTGACCCTCGATAGGCACGATTTCGTTCTTGAAACGGCCTTCCAGGGTCGCTTCGTGAGCCAGGCGGTGAGAACGGGCACCGAACTCATCCTGTTGCTCACGGGTGATGCCATGCATCTTGGCGAGCATTTCCGCGGTCAGGCCCATCATGTTGGACGCTTTCGCGGAGTACTTGGAAGCCGCCGGGTTGTGGTCGAAGCCTTCGGTCATGGGTACATGCCCCATATGCTCAACACCACCGACCATGAACACATCACCGTTACCGGTCATGATGGCCTGGGCAGCAGTATGGATAGCGCTCATGGCAGAACCACACAGACGGTTTACAGTCTGGGCAGCAGACTCGTGAGGGATACGGGTCAGCAGAGAAATCTGCCGAGCCACGTTAAAGCCCTGCTCTTTAGTCTGGTTTACACAGCCCCAGATAACATCTTCTACTTCTTTCGGGTCGAGCTTAGGGTTGCGCTCGAACAGTGCGTCGATCAGCGCAGCCGACAGCGTCTCCGCACGCACGTTGCGGAAACAACCGTTTTTGGCACGACCCATCGGAGTCCGCACGCAATCGACGACGACAACGTCTCTCGGATTAAGGCTCATAGATCTTTCTCCGTTCGGAAATCTCGTTCAGGGTTAGCCAAAGAATTTCTTGCCAGTCTTGGCCATTTCACGCAGCTTCTCGGTCGGGTGGTACAAAGGACCAAGATCTGCAAACTTGTCTGCCAGTTCAACGAACTTGTCTACACCCATATCATCGATGTAGCGCAGGGCACCACCACGGAACGGCGGGAAGCCGATACCGAAGATCAGACCCATATCCGCATCAGCCGGATCTTCCACGATGCCATCTTCCAGGCAGCGAACAGTTTCCAGACACAGCGGGATCATCATGCGGGCGATGATGTCTTCGTCACTGAAGTCGTTCTTACCCTGAACAACCGGCTCAAGCAGCTTGTAGGTTTCTTCGTCGACAACCTTTTTCTGCTTGCCCTTGCGGTCCAGTTCATACTTGTAGAAGCCAACGTTGTTCTTCTGACCGTAACGGTTATTGTCAAACATCACGTCGATCGCGGTGGTTTCCGCGTGCTTCATGCGATCCGGGAAGCCGTCAGCCATAACGTCACCGGCGTGCTTGCCAGTGTCCATGCCAACAACGTCAAGCAGGTAGGCAGGGCTCATCGGCCAGCCAAACTTTTCCATGACCTTGTCGACTTTCTGGAAGTCGGCGCCGTCACGAACCAGGCCAACGAAACCGCCAAAGTAAGGGAACAGAACACGGTTAACCAGGAAGCCCGGGCAATCGTTCACCACGATCGGAGTCTTGCCCATGGCCTTGGCGTAAGCCACGGTGGTCGCGATGGCGCGATCACTGGTCTTTTCACCACGGATAACCTCAACCAGCGGCATCATATGCACCGGGTTGAAGAAGTGCATACCACAGAAGTTTTCCGGACGCTTCAGGTTCTTGGCCAGAAGGTTGATGGAAATCGTGGAGGTATTGGAGGTGATGATGGCGTCGTCGCGAACCATTTCTTCGGTTTCGCGCAGTACGGCATCTTTTACCTTCGGGTTTTCAACAACCGCTTCAACCACCAGGTCTACGTTCTTGAAATCGCCGTAGTTCAGGGTTGGCGTGATGCTGTTCAGAACATCGGCCATCTGGCCTGCATCCATACGACCTTTATCAACACGCTTGGCCAGAAGCTTCTTGGCTTCTTTCAGACCCAGGGCGATACCGTCCTGATTGATGTCCTTCATGATGATCGGGGTGCCTTTCAGTGCGGACTGATAAGCAACACCACCACCCATAATACCGGCACCGAGAACAGCGGCCAGTTTTACATCAGACGCTTCTTTTTCCCACGCACTGGCTTTCTTCTTCAGTGCCTGATCATTCAGGAACAAACCAACCAGACAGGCCGCAACGTTAGTTTTGGCCATCTTGGCAAAGCCTTTGGCTTCCACCTCGATTGCCTTGTCACGGGTCATGCCAGCATGCTTCTGCATGGTCTTGATGGCTTCCACAGGCGCTGGATAGTTCTTGCCAGCCTTGCCTGCAACAAATGCCTTGGAGATCTCGAACGCCATCATGCTTTCCATGGCGTTAAGCTTGATCTTGCCCTTCTTCTCTTCACGACGGGCCAGATTGTCCAGCTTACCTTCGTTGCACTGTTTGATAATGGCAACAGCGGCATCAACCAGCTTGTCGGCTTCAACTACGGCGTCAACAGCACCCACTTTCAGGGCAGCGTCAGCACGGTTTTCAGTACCGCCCGCAATCCATTCAACGGCATTATCCACACCAACCAGGCGGGACAGTCGAACGGTACCGCCGAAGCCCGGGAAGATGCCCAGCTTCACTTCCGGCAGACCTACCTTGGCCTTGGTAGCCATTACACGGTAGTCGGTCGCCAGACACATTTCGAAACCACCGCCCAGAGCGATACCGTTAATAGCCGTGACGGTCGGGAACGGGAGGTCTTCAATGGCGTTGAATACCGCGTTAGCCTTGAGGTTGTTGGCAACGAGGTCTTCCTCGGAACCGGCAAACAGCTCGGTGAACTCGGTGATATCGGCACCGACGATAAAGCTGTCCTTGGAACTGGTAACAACCAGGCCCTTCAGGTTCTTCTGGGATTTGAGTGCTTCAGCTGCGGCGCCCAGCTCTTCGATGGTGAGACGGTTGAACTTGTTGACTGACTCGCCTTGCAAGTCAAAGTCCAACTGAGCTATCCCGCCTTCGATCTCTTTAACCGTGATGGCTTTACCTTCGTAAATCATCAACTGATCTCCAGTCTGTGTTTGGAACTGCTGACAGCCAGCCGACGTGATACGTCAAACCGGCTGTTTGTGCAGCGAGATTTCGGTCACTGCCCGATCTTTCCGATCCAAAATTCATACAGTCGTTTGAATCGTGAGGGCACACGATGAAAAAAAATGGAGCATTTGTCAATTTGTTTCTGCAGGGACCTTGCAGAAAATAATGAGGAACAATTTGTAACAGCCGGAAACTACTTGATTAGCCAGCAGAGTTACTTTAACTTCGGGGTACGACTTTAGTCCACAATAATAAAACCGCATTACGGAGACTCATCCGATGAAAGACGCTCGCCTGCGCATACGATCACTCGCCACCGCGCTGATTCTGCTCTTTTTAACCGCATTTGGCGCGAAAGCCCAGGAGACCAGTGCAGATTTCCTCGCAGACCTGCATGACTTTCGGATCAATAACTACCTGGCTCTCGACGCCTTCTACAATTTCAGTGCTTCAGGCGACACAGAAACCCTCAACCGGATTGTGGCGGGCATCAACAACGCCAACGATGCGATGAATTCTGTCATCGCGAGCACCAGTGGCGTGCTTTCCGGCGATCAGGTCGAAGGGCTGAACCAGAGTTTTGACCAGTTCAAAAACCTGATGCGCAGTAACATTAATGAAGTTCGGGATCGAGGCTACCCTGACCTGCGACTCATGGCGGACATGGCCAACCAGGCTTCAACCCTGAACGTACTGGCGACGGAACTCTACGGCATTGCACAGGAAAACAGCGGCGCACAAGCTAACGACCGGGTCGAATCCGCCAGGTCAGCATCGGTCATCATGGCCCAGATGATGGTTCGCTACGCTGCCCGGAGCAACTCGTCCGTATCGCAGACCTTCCAGGGTGCCGCCACTGAAATACCACTGGATGAACAAGCGAAGATCTTTGAAGAGTTTCTATCGAACGCCCGAGCTGGCGCACCATCCGGCGAAATAAAGACGACCATGGATGATGTCGCCGCCAAATGGCAGTTTATCCGCAGCTCCTATATCAACTATAACGACAACAACGTGTCGTTCATCATTGATCGCTACTCCAAAGGCATCCTCAGCGGACTGAACACCGCCATAGACCTTATGCTCAGTACCAGCTGAGTATCTTCTATCCCAGGGGCGATACCTCCTCGCCCCTGATGCTTTTGCCCGGACTTGATGCCGGTCAGCACGTCTCTGCCCTTCCCACGGTAGCTTATCGGTATTATTCTTGGAACATCCCCCTCAAAAGCAAAGGAGTGAACCCATGCCGACTTACAAGCGAATGCTGGTTGCCATTGACCTGACAGAAGAGGCTCCCCAGGTTCTCGAAAAAGCAAAAGCAATCTGTGATGCTCATGGCGCCAGGCTCATGCTGGTGCATGTGGTTGAGCCCGTAGGCTATGCCTATGGCGGCGATATTCCCATGGACCTCTCTGAACTGCAGGATCAGTTAGACAAGGCAGCCAGGGAACAGCTCGGCAAATACGGGGATCAGTACGGTGTCGGCAAGGACGATCAGGTTGTCACTGTCGGCCGTCCGGAATCGGAAATTCATCGGTTGGTCAAGGAACACGAGGTCGATCTGGTTATCGTGGGCAGCCACGGGCGCAAAGGTTTCCAGCTTCTGCTGGGATCCACAGCGAACGGCGTACTGCACGGTACGGAATGCGACGTGCTGGCCATTCGCATTCACTGACAGGGACGAAACACCATTCAGAAAGGGGAGGCGCTAGGCCTCCCCTTTCATTCTTGCCTGCAGCTTTCTGAGCTGGCTCTCAAGTGACACACTGACACTGGAAGCCATGGAAAAGAAATTAAGCAGCGCCTTCAAGTTACTGTCTCCCTTACAAACGGCATGAATGCGTTGCCACAGCGCCTGGTTCACAAGCTGCAACTTCTGATTACGCTGAACCAACCCCACCAACTCCCAGTCCGGCTCTTGTTGATTGCGCTTGGCAAAAAGCTGCTGCAGTAGATAGTGACCAACACTGCGCATGACGAACTCATCACTGTTTGCGAATGGTAAGTGGTGCAAAGCCATCGGCTTGAGCTCTGCCAGTATCGGGCATCCACTGGTCGCCATTTTCACACCCAGAAGCGATCGTAAAGACTCTTCAAGGGTCGTCTGCTTGAAGTAGGAGCGGCGCTCATCGGTTACCGTTACATCCACTTTCTGGTATGCATCTTCCGCCTTGAAAGCCTCGACCACCGGGAGGATTTCCGTCGCGGCCGGACACCAGGTCACCTCCCCTTTCTTTAGGGGGCAACTGGAACATTGGCAGTGTTCCAGCCTGACCCAGGCCGGCATCGGCTCGTCCGAAGGCGGCTTCACTGACTCGCCGGTGACGCGAAAGCCAATATTCCGACCATCCTGAAATTTGAAGTTGTAATTGATGTTCATTGGTTTGCCTGCTCTTCCAGCTCCATCCACCTTTCGATAACCGACTCCAGACGAGCTTCCGTTTCCGACAATTGCTCCAGAGTGGCCGATACTTCTTCCGATGGCCGTGAGTAAAAATCCGCAGCAGAAATCATGTCCTGTAGCTCTGCAACTCTTGTTTCCAGCTGCTCAATCTTAGCGGGCAACTGCTCGAGCTCAAGCTTTACCTTGTAACTCAGCTTCACGTTTTTCGGTTTTGACGACTGACCCACAGTCCCGCCATCTGGCTCCATTTTTTTTACAGAACTGCCGGTTTTATCACGCTTGTCCTGCTTATCTGGACGACTACCCGATGTTTCGGAGGGAAACCTGCCGCCCTGACGGCGCCAGTCACTGTAGCCACCCACGTATTCGTGAACCGAACTGGAGCCATCGAGAAAAATGATATCGGTCACGACATTATCCAGAAACTCCCGGTCGTGACTGATCACAATAACGGTGCCCTTGAATTCAGACAGTTGCTCTTCCAGCAGCTCCAGAGTTTCAACATCCAGGTCGTTGGTTGGCTCATCAAGCACCAGAATATTGGCGGGTTTGCTGAACAACTTGGCGAGCAATAACCGGGCCCGCTCACCGCCCGAGAAAACGCTGACCGGCGAACGTGCCCGCTCAGGCGTAAACAGAAATTCCTGCAGGTACCCCAAAACATGTTTGCTTTGGCCATTGATATCGATGAATTCACGACCCTCAGACAGGTTGTCCAACGCATTTCGTTCGAGGTCCAGCTCTCCCCTCAACTGATCAAAATAGGCAACCTGGAGGTTGGTGCCAAGCCGCACGGTACCTTCAGTAGGTTCGAGCTCACCTAGCAGCAAGCGAACCAACGTTGTCTTACCGGTGCCGTTCTCACCCACCAGACCTATCTTGTCACCCCTCAGCACTGTCAGGTTCAGGTCCTGGATAACCGGGGTTTGTCCGGCATAGGCAAAGGCAGCATGACTGGCCTCTGCCACCAGCTTCCCGGACCTGGCTGCCTCCTCGACCGAAAAACTTGCCGTCCCGCCACGGACACGGCGTTGCCGGTGCTCTTCGCGCATGGCCTTCAACGAGCGCACCCGCCCCATATTACGGGTTCTGCGCGCCTTGATACCCTGCCTGATCCATACCTCTTCCTGCTTCAGGCGCTTGTCGAACAGTGCATTCTGTCGCTCCTCTTCTTCCAGCGCCTTTTCCTTGAGCTCAAGATACTTGTCGTAGGAGGCAGAAAAACTCACCAGCTGCCCTCGGTCCAGCTCGACCACCCGGGTTGCCATCCGACGAATAAACGCGCGGTCATGACTGACAAACAACATGGCGCCCCGGAATTGCGTCAAGGCGTCTTCAAGCCAGGCAATGGCCGGGACATCCAGATGGTTGGTCGGCTCATCCAGCAACAGGATATCCGGTTCCGCAACCAACGCTTTGGCAAGCAGTACGCGTCGTTGCCAACCTCCAGACAAGGTATTCAGAGTTCGTTCAGGATCGACCCCATATTGAGCCAGAATGGTGGTCACTTTTTGATCCAGGCGCCAGCCATCCAGAGCCTCCAGGCGCTCCTGAACACTCATCATGCGCTCCAGGCTGGCTTCATCGGCCTGCTGGGATAGATGATGAAACTCAACCAGAAGTTCACCCGTTTCCGGAAAGGCAGAGGCAACCACATCATAGGCTGTCCGGGTATCTCCGGACGGCAGGTTCTGCGGCAAAACAGAAAGAACGGACCCTTCCTCGAACCGGATGACACCGCCATCCGGAGTGACTTCACCGCTGACGATCTTCAGCAGGGTCGACTTGCCCTCACCGTTACGCCCCAGAAGGCAAACCCGCTCTCCCGGCTCAATAATTAACGAAGCCGCATCCAGCAAAGGATGCATGCCGAAAGCCAGAGATAATTTATCCAGGGTTAATAAAGGCACCTTGTTACATACTCCTGTTCTGAATGACTACACGGTCTCCAACGGCCACACGGCCCGGAGTCTCGTGAATCGCGTTCTGCCCGAAAATGACCCCATCCGAGGTTTTTCGATAGGTGGACAGCATTCTGAGAGGTTGGGTATTGACGTCTTTTTCACCGGTATCCGGGTCAACAGTGGTCATTACGCATCTCGAGCATGGCTTGACGACCGAAAACCCCACCGACCCGATTCTCAAGGTACGCCAATGATCTTCCGCCCACGGCTCTCCCCCCGAAACCAGGATATTGGGACGGAAACGGCGGATATCGACTGGATGCTCCAACCGGTCATTGAGTTCATCCAGAGATGCCTGATTCGCCAGAAGCACTGGAAAACCGTCAGCAAACCCAACACGACGGGAAGCCACTACCCGTTCCGGATCGACCCGTCGGTAGCTCGAGTTGGCCATATAGACGAACCTCAGGATCTGGCCGGAAAAACGAGTCAACGCCCTATTCACCAGCTCCTGGCCCGCACAGGCCGTGACATCATCCCGCCAAACCGTAACCTGCAACTGCTCTTCTGTGGGCACCAACAAGAAAGTGCCCTCGCCCGGTATGGCTACCGACACACCCTCAGACCCAAATTCTGTTTGGATCAGCGCCAAACTCGGCAGTTGACGCTGTGTTACAAACTGACCAAACTCATCGACAATCATCCAGCGACGATCGCCCGAGGGACCAAAATCATCAAGCTCGAAAGACTGAACCGGGATGCCCGCAAGTGATTTAACGGGATAAAGGAAAAGAGACGTGACCTTCATAGTGCGCACTCGAAAGAATCCGATTCGTAAAATGAGGGTGAAGAGTATAACTGACGGTAACGGCTGAAGGGGGAGTTATCCGGAATCTGAAAGCAAAAAACCCGACTCTCGGGTCGGGTTTTTTTAATCTGGAGCGGGAAACGAGATTCGAACTCGCGACCCCAACCTTGGCAAGGTTGTGCTCTACCAACTGAGCTATTCCCGCTTTTCGGCTTCGAGGCATTGCCTCTCAACGGCTGCGTATTCTACTGATAAGTGACCGGGCGTCAACAATTTTATGAAAATTTTTTGACGGACCGAGACTGATCTACTGCTCCGGCTGAATACCCAATGCCAACTGTACAATACGCTCCACAGAGGCACTCAAGACTTCCGACTCTGCGCCGGGTATTTCAAGGAGCAAGTCGTAGCTCATTCCGAGCACGACGTTCACAATCAAGGTGGCATCCTGACGAGGAAGCGGTGAATCCAGGCGACTCAGAAGCCTTTCAAGGCCGTCGATCCAGAATTGCCGGTATCGACGGGCCACCACTGCCAGGCGCTCATCCCGCAGCGCTTCCATAACAAAAACCTGCTCCGCCAGAACCTGGTCTCTTCTACGGGAAAACTGATCCTGCATCCACGCCAGCGATATCTGGGTTAATCGCTCGGCGAGCGTTGACCGGTAATTGCTGTCACGTAGCAACTGATCCGGCTGCAAACCGTCAAGAACCAGGGTCAGGGCTTCGTAGAACACCTGCAGCTGCTGTTGCGCACCAACCGCAAAAAGCGCAAATGCATCATTAACCAGTTCGTTGATATCGCGAAAGTAATAAGTGGTTGCAGCTAATGGCACGCGGGCCTCTGCGGCCACAGCGCGATGCTTGATCCCCCGTATTCCTTCACGTGCCGCAACGCGGATAGCGGCTTCAAGAATTTCTTTACGGCGGCGCTCGCTTTTGACTCTTGAGGTTTTTCGACCACGAAAAGCCGAGGTATTCACTGCCAGAGGGTCACTCTGCCTGACCGTTCCACCCGCTGACTGCCATAGGGACTGATCCATGATGTCATTCGTCCTGAACTCATTATTATTGGTTTTGATCAATTGTTCCGAGTGTGACGGATTAATGCTCGAAGTTCATTGAACGAGTCGGCAGATTCCCATGCCGTTTGAGCTACTGACCAAAGCTGGAGCCTCCCTCAAGATAAACCAACTCTTCGGCTCTCGACGCTCGACCGAGTGCTTTATTGCGGTGCGGGAAGCGACCAAATCGCTCCACAATCGAACGGTGATCTTTTGCGGACTCGACAAAGCTCTCCAGGAAATCTCCCAGCAATCCGGACTCTGAGGCCGCCAACTGTTGGTAGCACTCAACCGAAAGGTTTTGATCTTCAAGCTTCTCAGAATGCTGCAGCGGCATGTAGAGGAACGCCCTCATAACCGCTGGCAGAGCCTGATCCTGCCCCCTCTGCATTGCCGTCTTGCAAAGCTGGCGGGCCAACCGGTCATGCTCGAACGCCAGCGATGTGCCGCGAAAGATATTTCGGGTGAACTGATCCAGCAAAATAATCTCAGCAAGCGCCCCGCCCGGTGCCTCCCGCCAATGCTCGAGCCCCTGCTCGGAGGCGAAGAGAACCAGTGAAGAAAACCGGCGCCGAACCTCCTGATCAAAGCGCCGGTCAGACCGGAACCACCGGTTACGGTGATCGCTGTCCGGTAAGCCCTGGTCATCTAATTTTCCAAACCAGAAATCCAGAAGCTCTTTCCAATCGAACATTAGTCAGCTCCCTGATACATTTGAAACTTCATTCAACGGACCACACCGGAGATTACATGAGCAATCCGCATCAGATTATTCTGTTGGCCCACGGCAGCAGCGACAAACGTTGGTGCGAAACGTTTGAAAAGCTGGCCGAACCAACCCTTCGGTCAATCGAAAACTCCGCCATCGCCTATATGGAACTGGCCGAACCGTCTATGGAAACCATAGTAGCGCAGGCCAAAGCGCAAGGTACCGAGCAGTTTACGGTGGTTCCGCTGTTTCTGGCGGCCGGCAGACATTTGCGCAAAGATGTTCCCGAGATGATCGAAGAAATTGTAAAACAGCATGGCGTTTCCATGCGACTTGCTGACCCCATCGGCCAGAACCCTCACCTGGGAGAGGCGATCAGGGATGTGGTTCAGGAAGAACTGGCAAAATCAGCCGGCTAAACCGACAACGCGACTGTTTTCTTTGGAGCCAGGTATGACCAGACGGATTCTTGTAACCGGGGCCACCGGATTCATCGGGCGCGAGTTATGTAAAGCGCTTCTGGCACAAGGCTATTCACTGACGGTATTGAGTCGGCAAGACCCTGAAGCTGTCACCGCGATGTGTGGACCGGTCGAGCCCGTAAACCGTCTCGACCTGCTGGAAGCCCACTCGGGTTTTGATGCCGTTTTCAACCTGGCCGGTGAAGGGATTGCCGACAAGCGCTGGAGCGCGGCCCGGAAAGCCGCTCTTCTCGACAGCAGAGCGTTGCTGACCCATAACCTGGTCCGGGTGATCAGAACCTGGGACACCTTGCCGGAAGTGCTGGTTTCGGGGTCGGCAGTGGGCTATTACGGTGACCAGGGTGACCAACTCGTTACCGAGGAAACACCACCGCACCCGGAGTTCACCCACCATCTGTGCTCAGACTGGGAACAGGCAGCCCTTTCGTTAAAGGCAGATTCCGTCAGAGTTTGTCTTTCCCGTACCGGTGTCGTAGCAGGTAAAAACGGAGGGTTCCTTAAGCGGATGCTGCTGCCTTTCAAGCTTGGCCTGGGGGGAAGGTTGGGGTCCGGGCGCCAATACATGCCTTGGGTGCACCGGGATGACGTTGTCGCAGGACTGCTGTGGATGATGAACAACAAGGACGCGCAAGGGCCGTATAACATGGTCAGTCCAGCCCCGGTCACCAACGCAGAGTTCACACGTACCCTGGCAGCGGTGCTGCATCGCCCGGCGCTGTTTCCGGCACCGGCACCGGTGCTCAAGGTTGTTCTTGGAGAAATGGCGGGGCTGCTGTTAACCGGACAGCACGCAATCCCCACGCGGCTTCAGGCTGAAGGGTTTCGGTTTAGCTATCCCACTCTGAAACCTGCACTGCTTGACAGTGTGACTTAATAATTTTTTTTCAAAAGCGTTGACAGAGTCAAACGCCTTACTTAATATACGCGCCACCTCGACGAGGCAAGCTTTTGAAAACGTTGCGTCCCCTTCGTCTAGTGGCCTAGGACTCCGCCCTTTCACGGCGGCAACAGGGGTTCGAACCCCCTAGGGGACGC
>Ga0209075_1002103_pt1 | contig 17928 bp, 11 predicted proteins | sample Stecom2011_FD_187523 | JGI IMG/M metagenome (GOLD analysis project Ga0209075, IMG submission 187523) | Agricultural soil microbial communities from Utah to study Nitrogen management - Steer compost 2011 (SPAdes) (version 2) | ecosystem: Environmental > Terrestrial > Soil > Agricultural land...
AATGCTGCCGAAACAGCAATCATTCAAGGCAATGATTTTGAAGCCAGAATTCCTATTGTTGAAAACGGATCTTTTTCAGATACTCTTCATTTAAAAAACAACGGATTCTATCAACTATTTATTGGGCCAGAGCGCATTAGCATCTACCTAGAGAAAGGTCACAACCTTGAAGTAAATTTAGATGCTGAAGAATTTGATGAAACATTAAAATACAGTGGAAGCTTAGCAAGTATCAACAACTTCCTTGCAGCCAAGTATCTTTGGAACGAAAAAAACCTTAGTTATAAGGACCTCTTCTCTTTAGATGAAGAAGAGTTCATAAAGAAAATAGAAGCTAATAAAAACACAATGGATAGCCTCTATGCGAGTTTTCAAGTTAAAAATGAAAACTTCGATAAAATCAATAACGATGAAAACAAATATGCTAAAGCTTTCCTGATTGAAAGTTATAAGGATGCACACATCTATTACACCAAAAAAGAAGACTTTGCAGTCAGTGAAGACTTCTACAGTCCGCTAAAAAATATCAACTATAGCGATACTCTTGCGTTTAGAAACTCCACAGAATATCGAAGATTTATCAATACACACTTTAATAGAATTGCACAAGAAGAAGCAGGAGATCAAGACCCTACAATTGCTTACCTAAACAAAGTTGACAACTCTTTGCCTGATGGATATGCAAAAGACCAGCTAATGATGGGACATCTACAATACGGACTTAAGCCAGATGAGAATCTTGATCGAGTATTTGAGATATTTAAAAATGCTAACAAAAATCCAGAGAATTTAGCAACAGTAACTCAGCGTTATGAATTACTAAAAGCACTAACTCCTGGCAACCCCTCTCCTACCTTTAACTATGAAAATTATAAAGGAGGCACTACTAGCCTTGCAGATTTAAAAGGAAAGTACACCTATATAGACGTATGGGCTACTTGGTGCGGACCATGCCTTAGAGAAATCCCTTCTTTGCAAGAAATTGAGAAGGACTATACTGGAAAAAACATACAGATTGTAAGTATTTCTATCGATGAGGAAAAGGATTATGATAAATGGAGAGAAATGGTAGAGGAAAAGTCACTTGGCGGTATTCAATTGATGGCAGACAATAACTGGAGCTCAAAATTTGTACAAGACTATGCTATTTTAGGAATTCCACGCTTTATTCTTGTTGATCCTGAAGGAAATATTGTTTCTGCAGATGCTCCAAGACCTTCTGATCCTCAGTTAAGAAAAATGCTTGATGAACTTCTTTAAGCTTTTTTGATAAGCTTTCTATTAACACTTAAATAGTAAAGTCGAGCGTATTTGACTCTTATCAAATACGCTCGACTTTTTTAATGGTAGTAACTATTAAAACTAGAATATCTCATAGCTATAGTTTCTATTGGCTAGCAATCCTCAAGGATTATAAACTCAAAATACAAAACTAAAACGACGTCAAAATAGCTCTAAAAATAAATGCTGCTCAAAGTTTTATAAACCTCGAACAGCATTTTTGTATATAGTTTATGAATACTAAGCCACCTTTCGTCTTTTGGGCTTGCTCTTCTTTTTGTAGTGTTTCTTATAACTGAAATAAGATACTACACTTAAAATAACTGCAAATAAAGTAATCCAATATACAAAGGTTGGTGTTGCAGGTGCATCACCACTTGCGTATGAGTGTAGACCACTTAGGTAGAAATTCACCCCAAAATATGTCATCATAATCGAAGCGTATGAAAACAAAGCGAGCACGTTAAACGTCCATCTTCCTCGTAGTCCAGGCACCAAGCGGGCATGGATTACAAAGGCATAAATCATAATACTAATTAGCGCCCAAGTTTCTTTTGGGTCCCATCCCCAGTAACGTCCCCAACTTTCGTTTGCCCATTGTCCACCCAAGAAGTTTCCTATCGTAAGTAGAACTAAACCTGCAGTAAGCGCCATTTCAGTAATTACTGTCAACTCACTAATATTGATTTCCATCTTCTTATAGTTTTTCTTATTAGTGAAAATCATAAGAAACAGCGAGATTGCCGCTAGCATCATTCCTAAAGTGAAAGGTCCATAACTCATTACAATTACAGCAACGTGAATCATTAACCAATAACTATCAAGAACAGGCTGTAGGTTTGCAATAGACGGATCTAACCAGTTTTGGTGGGCTACCCAAAGAATTATTGCGGCCACAAATGCTGTTGAAGCAGCTGTTAAATCACTCTTTCTTCCAAACGACAATCCAAAAAAGACCGTAGCCCAAGCAACATATATTACAGACTCGTAAGCATCACTCCACGGTGCGTGTCCACTCACATACCAACGCAGTGCAAGACCTAGCGTCATAGCTACAAAAAGAACCCACAAAATCACCTTAGACGATTTTATCAAGACTCGAAGCACTTTTCGATCTTTAAACAATTGTGCTATGATGAAAACAAACATCAACACTCCAAATACAAGAAAATACTTGTATAGCCTGTTGAAAATATCAACTTTATTATAAAATGTTTCGGCTTGAAGTCTTCTCTCCGAAGGCATTATTTCCTTTCCATATTTCTTTTGAAAATTGGTAATACTCTCTAGAAAATCATCGGCTTGAGTATAATCACCCGTTTGACGAGCTTTCTTCAGGCTATCAAAATAAAGAGGTAGAATGTTTTTAGCATAAAGCGAGTCCATCCCAACCAAATTGGCTTCTCCAAGCTCAGGATAAGAAACCCATTTATTTCCTTCATCTCCAGGTATTGGGAATATCTTTAAAATACTTCCGCTTAATGCCGAATTAAGAAGCGAAAAGTTTTCATGTGCGGTAATAAAGTCTTTCTGATATTGATTAGGTGTTGTTGTTCTTGTAGCAGCAGATAAATACGGCTCCAACTTATAATTACCTCTTTCGTCAAAAAGATCTAGAAGCGATACATTCCTTTGATCATCGGGCACTCCAGCAACGTGGCGAATACTATCATTTCCTCGTTTAAGAACAATTAATGGCACCTCTACCCATAATCTTGGAAACTCCGACATAGATAAGAACACCTGATCGGCATTTAAACCTAAATAGTGGTCACTTCTACTTACTTTTCGTAAAAGCTCACTCGAAAAAGTGTTAATAGGCTTCATTCGACCGTGATCTTGAATCAATAGATGGCCGAACTTTTTAGCGTGTTCTTTGCTTACTGCATTTGCTGTAATTAATGAATCAACTTTTTCTTGTGGAACAATTGTATGTGCTGAGTGATCTGAATTTTGAGCAAAACCAGAAACCGAAAGTAATACCACAAGTATGGTCATCATTTTCTTCTTTCTCTTCTTGATGCGCTCCAACATAACCTCAAGTTTTCCAAAACGGCTATGTTTACTGAAAAGGATGGCCATAAGCCCTACATATAGGAAGAAATATCCTATATAAGTTATCCAAGTCCCCCACCAGTCGTGATTTACAGACAGAATAGTTCCTCCTTCATCAGGGTCAAATCCAGATTGGAAAAATCGATATCCGTCATAATCCAATACGTTATTCATAAATATTTCAGCATCAAAATGATTCTGATTTTCTTCAATTACAGTTACTTTACTTTTAAAAGAAGAGTATGCTTTTTCAGTTCCAGGATATTTTTCTGCTATAAACTTGTTCAGAGTAATACTAAATGGTAAGTCTATTTTTTCAGACCCATAACTCGTGTAAACTTTCAATCCTGAAACTTCGGTTTCTTTCGGATTTGGAGCTGTACCCCTTCCTCCTAATAGTTCAACAGTTTTTGTTTCTCCTTCAGATGATATCTCTAAAAATAAAGCATCTTGATTTGCTGGCTCTCCTTCTTCTGCTTTAACAATTCCAAACCTTCCCTTAGTTATAGGCTCAGGAACTACAAACGAAATTCCTCCTAAAGTATAAAGTGATCTTAAGTTAAAAGGTTGAATACTATCTGCAACTACATGTCCTTCAGATTGAGTTGCCATAACCATATAATCTCCTTCAAACGGACTGTTTATTGTATATTCTCCATCTTCTGAAAGTTCTATATTGATGGCTCCTTCGGTTGGATTGTTAACCGTAAAAAGAATATTGTGGATGTTAGATATCTCTCCAACTTTAACCCAGTGATCATGACGTTCGCCACCACCCGATTCTACTATCTTTAAGTATTCCTCTCCATTTTCATCTGGAGTAAGTCCTTCAACAGCTCCTTGAATGAAATTCTTGTATTTTATTGTAACTGGCTGACCTTTATAATCGGTGTTAATAATAAAATCATTGTTCAGCCTTTCCGACAGTCTGATCTTTTTTGGTTTGAGTCGGCGTCGTTGTGCAACGCCATTCTCCATATAATCTCCATCAATGAAGATATTTAGATAAGTATCTTCAGAAAGGATAAAGTTTGAGGTTTGACCTTCTCGAATATGCATTACGCCTTCATAACCAATATATCGTGTTACAAAAGCACCGAAAATCACCAAGATTAATGAAAGGTGAAGCATCAAAGAAGCCCACATTTTCGGTTTGTGAAGGTTGTATCTAAATATGTTTCCTATGAAATTAATAACGAATATGGCCATAATAGCCTCAAACCACCAAGCGTTATAAATAAGTTCCCGAGTGTAGGGAGTTGGTGGGGTTTCAGAGGATGCGTCTAAAAATGTTCCTGCTGCCATTGCTACGGCAAAAACAATAAATAGAACAGCTGTAAGTCGAGTTGAGAAAAGAACGGAAGCTATCTTTTTTAGCATTGCTGGGAATTTTGTGCAAATTTATACATTTGAATTCATTAAAGCTACTAAAATCGGCACACTAACACTTCTAGGATTAAGCGATTCACAGCCCAATCTAAACTACCTAGAAATCAACATGTTTACGATTTAAACACTTCTTAATTGGTTATAAAACCTTACAATAAACTACTTTTATTCAGCAGATTTTCGAGCATTGAAAATATTTAAATGAAGAAATGTGCCCATATTTCGCGAACGATTTTTAGCTATTAATGCAACTTCGTCATCTTTATCAAAAAGCTCATCTATGGTTTCAAACCAAAGATTAATCCAAGCACCAAAGTGTTTTTCATTTATAGTATTTCCAACTTTCTTATCTACTTCAACATGTGTGTGCATTGGATTTCCGAAATACTTTCTTTTATATAAAAGATTGGTCTCCCAAAAATCGGTTAGCAACTCTAAATGTTCTTCCCAATCTGTTATAATCCCATTGAAAATAGGCCCGAGAAAATCGTCTTTTCTTATCTTAGAATAGAAGGTCCTAACTAGTAGCGACACATCATCGCGAGATTTGATATGTATTTTTGACATTTTTGTCGCAAATATACCAAAACCATAAATATAAAGACCTCTCGCCTACTATAATTAACAACTTGAAATTAATACAAACAATAATTTCACTCTAAAATTCAACTAGCAAAGAGTATATTTACAGCCCTGAAAAAGTATTCTGTTAAACATTTTAATAATCCTTATTTTCGCATAATGATAAAAGTGGTTCTTCTAGGGTTTGGTAATATAAATAGCCACCTAATTAAGGCTTTCCATAAAAGCAAAGCCATTTCTGTGGTTCATGTCTTTAATAGAAGTAGTATTGTTCTTGATTCTACGTTTAGCCATACTCCTGTAACAAATAAAATAGAAGATATTGAAGATGCCGACGTGTATATAATTGGGATTTCCGACGATGCTATTGCTTCTTTTTCAGAAAGCCTACAGTTTGAAAACAAACTTGTAGTCCACACTTCTGGTGGGGTATCCATGGATTTACTGGCTAATAAAAATAGGCGTGGCGTGTTTTATCCATTACAGACGTTCTCTAAACAAAAACAGGTTGATTTCAGTAATATTCCCATCTGCATTGAAGCAGAAAACCCAAACGATCTAAAATTATTACAAAGTTTAGGAGAAATTATCTCGGAAACTGTTGAAGAAATTCCTTCAGAAAAAAGAGCAAAACTTCATTTAGCTGCTGTTTTTGTAAATAACTTTGTCAACTATCTTTACATCATTGGCGAAGATATATTGAGCAAGGAAAATATATCTTTCAACCTTTTAAAGCCGTTGATTAAAGAAACCGCAGCCAAAATTGAAGACCTAAATCCCGAAGCTGCTCAAACGGGTCCCGCAAAACGCAACGACACCAAAACAATCGAAAAACACTTGAGTTTAATTGAAAATGACTCACACAAAGAAGTATATAAAATGATCACTGAACAGTTGAAAAAACATTGGAAATAATAGTGTTTCTTTACTATTTACGTTCTGTTATCTATAGAAAATCAATCTCTAATTATGACAAATAACAACTCCACTTCTGAAAGTAAAAGCTATAAAGAATACCTAAACCATATCTCCACATTTATTTTTGATGTAGATGGAGTGCTAACTGATGGTAGCATTCAAGTAAATACTGAAGGTGAAATGTTTAGAACCATGAATGTAAAAGATGGGTATGCTCTTAAAACAGCTGTAGATCGAAGTTATAATGTTTGTATTATATCTGGAGGTTCTAACGAAGGAGTGCGCGTTCGATTGCAAAATCTAGGCATTAAAGATGTATTCTTGGGTGCTCATGACAAAACTAAAATCTTAGCAAACTATTTGAAATCAAACAACCTGAAGCCTGAAAACATTCTCTATATGGGTGATGATCTTCCGGACTATGAAATCATGCAGGAAGTGGGTCTACCTACGTGTCCACAAGATGCCGTAGCAGAAATAAAAGCTATCTCAAAATATGTTTCACATAAAAAAGGAGGCAAAGGATGCGTTAGAGATGTTATAGAACAAGTTTTGAAAGTTCATGGAAAATGGATGGTTTCTACTTCAACTAGCGCAAAATATGACTAAAGCTATACGTTTCAATTTAACACAAAATAACCCGAACTAACAACTTGAAATACCTCAAACTCTTCCGATATCAAAACCTGATTTTCATTGCTTTAGCACAGGTCTTTATCAAATACGGGCTGTTTCTCCCGTTTAACATAGATATTACACTAAGTTCATTTGAATTCGCTTTATTGGTGATTGCTACATTATGTATCGCTGCTGGCGGAAACGTTATTAACGATATATATGACGTTCTAATCGATAAAGTAAATAAACCAGACAAGGTCATTATTGGAAAACTCATTACAGAAAGTAGCGCAAACCGACTGTTTGTTGTTTTAAACGTAATTGGAGTTGGTATTGGATTCTATTTATCTAATGTTATCGAACGCCCAAGCTTTGCAGCCCTTTTTATAGTCTTTTCTGCTATGCTCTATTTATATGCTTCATATCTAAAAGGAATTCTACTTGTTGGCAACATTGTAGTTTCTTTTCTGGTAGCTATGAGCCTTATTATTGTCGGACTTTTTGACCTTCTCCCTGCTATCACTCCACAAAATCAGGCGGAGCAATCTCTTGTATTTGAGGTGATTCTCAGGTATGCTTTGTTCGCTTTTTCCTTAAATCTAATTAGAGAAATAGTAAAGGATATTCAAGATATAAATGGTGACAAAAAAGGAGGTATAAACACTCTACCTATTGCCATTGGACGCAAAAGAACACTCATGGTTGTTTTTGCATTAACAGTATTTCTAATTGTTGGGATTTTAGCTCAAATGTATGACTACCTATACAATCAAAAAGTACTAATGCTATACTTCCTTTTGGGAATTATCGCCCCCCTACTCTTCTTTTGTGTTAAAACTTGGAGCGCAGAACATAAAAAAGACCTCAAACTTCTCTCTAACACCCTGAAAATAGTAATGTTTATAGGGACATGCTCCTTATTGCTTTTCCAGTTTGTAATCCTATAAAAGCCTACACCAACTACAATCCGAAATCATGCTGAAAGAAAAACTGAAATCATATAAAATCATTCTCGCATCTGCATCGCCAAGACGTCAGGCTTTTTTTAAGGATCTAAATCTAGATTTCGAAATTCAGGTTAAAAAAGTTGAAGAAAACTACCCTGATGAGTTAAAAGGAACTCAGATTACCGATTTTCTTTCACAGCTTAAAGCATCAGCATTTAAAGACTTAGGTAAAAATGAAATCTTAATAACTAGCGATACTATTGTTTGGCACAAAGACAAAGCTTTAGGAAAGCCCAAAGACTTTAAAGATGCTAAAAGAATTCTCAAGAGCCTAAGTGGAAATACACACGAAGTAATTTCGTCTGTAACTTTTACTTCTGCAAAATTTCAGAAAACCGTTCACGATATAACTAAAGTTTGGTTCAAAACTCTTTCCGAAGAAGAAATAGAACACTACATAAACACCTATAAACCTTACGACAAAGCTGGTGCATACGGCATTCAAGAATGGATTGGGTATATTGGAGTCGAGAAAATTGAAGGATGCTACTTCAACGTCATGGGACTTCCTATCAGGCTTGTTTATAAAACGTTAAGCCAGATTGCTAACAGTTGAATTTTAAGTAATTTTGAAAGGAGTTTCTAGTTTTAGCACACTTTAAGTAAGATAACTTACAACGTGCTAACCCACAATGAAATACCTCAAAATTATGAACTTTAGTTTACGTATTATTCTATTCACTCTTTTAATAGTTGGAGTTGGTTGCAATTCTTCTGAAGAAAACAACCACACCATTATCCATTCGAGTAATACTTCAAAATTAGAGCAAACTTCTCCCAGAGAATTTTCAAGTGAGTTTAACGACTATTGGCATTCTGGAAAAGCTGAAGTAACTTCATATCAACTATCGCAAGAACGGTATGGAGAACTACGAGAAGGAACGGCTGTCACCATATTTGTAACGGAAGATTTCCTAGTTAAAGAACAGGTGAAAGCCAATACCATTTCAGAAGAAAACCTTACAGTCCTAAAGCTTAACCAAACAAAAAACTTCAACACGGGAATTTACCCCTACTCCATTATGTCTAGCACTTTCAGCCCTGTATATGAATCGGGGCATGCTCTAAAAATCAGCTCAAGTATTCAAGAGTGGTGCGGACAAATGTATATGCAGCTAAATAACAAAAAAGACTTTGAAATAGAATCTCATTCCTATTTCGAAGGTGAAGCAGATCGAAAGAAATCACTTTCTAAAACTTGGCTAGAAAACGAACTTTGGAATGTCATTCGCATCAATCCAGAAGAACTGCCAATTGGTGATCTTTTAATGATTCCTTCGTTCGAATATTTACAAATGCGTCATAAGGAAATAAAAGCACATTCTGCATTCGCAACCATAAAACAAGGTGACGACACTACTGTTTACACTGTAAATTATCCCGAGTTGCAACGACAATTGGTTTTCTATTTTAAAAATATATTCCCATATGAAATTGAGAAATGGGAAGAAGTAAATGCCACGGCAAAAAACGACACTGTTGGCCTGCGCACTACTGCAATTAAAATGAAGCGGATGAACATCGATTATTGGAACAAAAACAAAAATGAGTTCAAATCACTCAGAGATACACTTAACCTAAAATAAAATACACTTGATGGAAGCATATATTGAAGACTACTACATTCCCCTACTCAAATCGGGTATTCTTATTATAATTCTATTTTCAATCAGAGAAGTTCTTAAGAGAACTGTTAGAAACTTTGCTAAGAAATTTGAACGTGTAGAACATCGTACAGGTTTGATCATGAAGCATATTAACTTCGCCGTCTTTGGTATCATTATACTAGGGCTCATATTCATTTGGGGTGTGGACTTTAAAAACTTAGGTTTAGCAATGTCTTCAGTCTTTGCCGTTATTGGAATAGCTTTTTTTGCACAATGGTCTATACTCAGCAACGTAACAAGTGGAATTATAATGTTCTTCACCTTTCCGTATAAAATTGGCGACTACATTATTATTCATGACCACGACGTTCCATGCGAAGGCTTTATTGAAGACATTAGAACCTTCCACGTTATTTTAAATACCTCAGGAAAAGCCACTATAACCTATCCTAATAGTATGATGTTGCAAAAAGGAGTCAGTATTGTGGCCCATAAACCTAATACACAACCACAGGAGGAAGTTGATAAAAACATAGAGCTTTTACCACACGACTAACAAAACACCTATAGTCTAAACTCCTTATTCCTTTTAATTAATCGACCAATTTTATCCCTTTTAGTATCTTTGGTGACTTTCCGGAAAACAACCCAATTCTATGCAAAAGTCTTTTTTCATAAAGCTATTCTTTTTATTAATATCTATTACAGCTTTCGCCCAAGCCCCCAAAAAACCAACTTCTTCCGAAATATATCATGACCTCAAAAAGTTAAATTTTGTTGGATCTGCATTGTATATTGCCGCACATCCAGACGACGAAAACACCAAGATGATTTCGTATTTAGCTAATGAAGTTCTAGCAAACACAACCTACCTGTCTATCACACGTGGTGATGGAGGACAAAATTTAATCGGTCCCGAACTCGGAAGCCTCCTTGGCGTAATTCGAACACAAGAGCTATTAGAAGCACGTAATACTGACGGTGGAAAGCAATTTTTCACTCGTGCCGTCGACTTTGGTTACAGTAAAAACCCAGATGAAACATTTGAGTTTTGGAACAAAGACGAAATATTGAGTGACGTGATAATGACTATCCGAAAGTTTAAACCCGATATCATTATCAACAGATTTGATCATAGGAGTCCGGGAAGAACCCATGGGCATCACACAGCTTCAGCACTCTTAAGTGTAGAAGCATTTGACAAGGTAGCAAACCCTTTAAGTTTTCCTGAATCTGCCCAAGAATACGGAACATGGAAACCTCAACGTTTATTTTTCAATACTTCTTGGTGGTTCTACGGTAGTCAAGAAAAATTTGATAAAGCAGACAAATCAAAACACGTGTCCATAGAAACCGGAAGTTTTTATCCCACCAAAGGACTTTCAAATGGCGAAATAGCTTCTTTAAGTAGAAGTATGCATAAATCACAAGGTTTTGGTAGTACAGGAGCTCGTGGGTTTGAAACAGAATACCTCGACCTTATAAAAGGAAATAAGCCCTCAGACAACAATCTATTTGAAGGGATTAACACAAATTGGACAAGGTTAGAAGGTGGGGATAAAATTGGAGCAATTCTAAACCCTTTAGAAGAAAATTTTAACTTTCAAGATCCTTCTAAAATCCTTCCTGAACTACTCAAAGCATATCCTCTTATTTCAAATTTACAAGACTCTTACTGGAGAGAAGTTAAACTCGACCAACTGAAACAACTAATCCTCAACTGTTCAGGAGTCTTTTTGGAAGGAGTTGCTAATGAAAACACAGTAAACCCTAATGAAGATTTCACGATAACCGTTGAAGCCACTAACCGCGGGAATGAAAAAGTAGTCTTAAACACCATTAAAAATTCTGAAGGAAATATTCTTTGGAATAACTCGGAAATACTCCCTTTTAATGAAGCTAAGAAAATTAAGATTTCAACAAACTCTGGAAATAACACTCCAAAATATTCCTCTCCCTATTGGTTAAACGAACAAAATACAGTTGGAATGTTTAAAGCTCCGAAAGAATTAATCGGACTTCCTGAAACTCCTGCAGCTGAAAGACTTACTTTTAATTTGCGTTTTGGTGAAATAACAATTCCTTTTACAAAAGATGTTGTTTACAAGTTTAACGACCCTGTAAAAGGAGAGGTTTATAGACCTTTCGAAGTGCTTCCAGAAGTTACCTCCTCTATTCCTGAAAAGGTTCTGATTTTTGCTGATGACAACTCTAGAACTATAACAGTAAATGTTCGAGCTGGAAAAAATGATATCTCAGGAAACCTCACTCTCGAACACCCGAATGGATGGAAGATATATCCACAACAACACTCCTTTTATTTAGACAGAAAAGGACAAACACAAGCTTTTAATTTTGAAGTAACTCCTCCAACTACACAAGATGAAGGGATTTTAAAAGCTATTGTCAATGCTGAAGGACAAAAATTTGATAGAGAATTAATCACAATAAATTACGACCATATTCCTTACCAAAACGTTCTTTTGCCTTCAGAAGCAAAAATTGTTAGGTTAGACATTCAGAAAAAAGGTCAAAACATTGGCTATATAAATGGTGCTGGAGATGCAATTCCTGAGAGTTTACAGCAAATTGGATACACTGTTTCCACTATAGATCCCACTAGTATTTCTAGTAGTACGCTTCGTGAATATGACGCAGTAGTAGTTGGAATTAGAGCCTACAATACTGTTCCAGAATTAGCCTTTGCCCAAACTGAACTTAATAAATATGTTGAAAATGGTGGAACTCTTATTGTCCAATACAACACTAATCAAAGTTTAGTGACAGAAGATCTTGCTCCCTACCCATTAACATTGTCTAGAGATCGCGTGACAGATGAATTTTCAAAAGTAAAGTTCTTAGATTCAAAACATGAACTATTAAATTCACCCAATAAGATTACACAAAAAGATTTTGAAGGTTGGGTTCAAGAACGTGGACTATACTTCCCAAATAAATGGTCGAAAGAGTTCACTCCAATTTTAAGCATGAGTGATAAAGGTGAATCTAAAACAAAAGGTTCGTTATTGATAGCCAAATACGGGAAAGGACATTATATCTATACAGGCTTAAGCTTTTTTAGAGAGCTTCCTGCGGGAGTTTCAGGAGCTTATAGATTGTTTGCCAATATGCTTTCTGTAGGGAAATAAAGAATCTGTAGTTCAACATCTTGAATGAAAATTCCTTAATTTTATTTATTTATCAGATATCGATTTTCTGAAACGCTTTATAAAATACACAATGGAAAATAAACCTGAAAAGTTCGCCTGGAAACACAGCTACACTCTAGTGCTGATAATGAATGCAATTTATATTTATCTGTTTTATTTATTAATGCAAAACTTCGCATAGATGCAAAATATAGACTGGATTGTTTTAATTGGAACCCTTCTTTTTATTGTTGTTTATGGCACATGGAAATCTCGACAACAAAGCGACGTCGACGATTATCTTAAAGGAGGAAAAAGCGCAGGTTGGTGGACAATCGGACTTAGTGTTATGGCTACTCAAGCGAGTGCAATAACATTTCTATCAACACCTGGACAAGCATTTCACGATGGGATGGGTTTTGTGCAGTTTTACTTCGGACTCCCAATAGCCATGGTAATTATCTGTTTGGTCTTCATTCCTATTTACCACAATTTAAAAGTCTATACAGCATACGAATATCTTGAATCTCGATTCGATAAGAAAACAAGAACATTAACCGCAATTCTGTTTTTAATTCAGCGCGGACTGGCTTGCGGAATTACAATTTTTGCGCCTTCAATTATACTATCTGCTGTATTAGGATGGAATCTAGTATATCTGAATATAATTATTGGAGTGTTAGTAATTATATATACTGTGTCTGGAGGAACAAAAGCTGTAAGCGTCACTCAAAAACAACAAATGGGCGTGATATTCTTCGGGATGCTAATGGCCTTTCTCCTTATCCTAAACTATCTACCTCTTGATATCACTTTCACTAAAGCTTTGGAAATAGCAGGTGCTAACGGAAAAATGGACGTTCTCGATTTTTCATTCGACTTCGATAATAGATATACATTTTGGAGTGGAATTATTGGTGGTAGTTTTTTAGCCCTATCCTACTTCGGAACAGACCAAAGCCAAGTACAACGATATCTATCGGGTAGAAGCATCAAACAAAGCCAAATGGGATTAATTATGAATGGACTCCTAAAAGTTCCTATGCAGTTTTTCATCTTGCTTGTGGGAGTAATGGTTTTTGTTTTTTATCAATTTAACACCTCTCCTCTTCATTTTAACCCTTCGGCTGTAAAAGACGTTAAAAACTCTGTTTATGCTGAAGAATACAACGCATTAGAAGCTGAAAAAGAAATCCTTGACAAACAGCTAATAGAAACTCAAATTAGCTACGGAAAAACAGAAGATGAACTTCAGAAACAAGCCTATGCAGAAAAAGTTAAATCAATAAATGCTTCCGAACAAGACCTAAGAGATCAATCTGTTGCACTTATTAAAAAAGCGAATCCAAAAGCTGAAACCAATGACAAGGATTATGTGTTTATACACTTTATCCTAAACAATCTCCCACGCGGACTCATTGGCCTATTATTAGCAGTAATCCTGAGTGCGGCAATGTCTTCAACAGCTTCAGAATTAAACGCATTAGGAACTACAACCACAATTGATTTGTACAAGCGAAACAATCCTGGAAAAAGAGAAAAACACTATGTTGCTGCTTCTAGAGGATTCACTCTTCTTTGGGGGATTATTGCCATTGGTGTTGCAAGCACTGCCCATTTATTCGACAACCTAATCCAATTAGTAAATATAATAGGATCTATTTTTTATGGTAACGTTTTAGGGATTTTCCTTCTTGCATTTTTTATTAAATACGTAAAAAGTAAAGCCGTATTTATAGCTGCAATCATCACACAGCTTATTATAATTTACGTTTGGTACATAGACCTCATGCCATATCTATGGCTAAACCTTGTGGGTTGTGCACTAGTGATTGGAATTGCTATAGTTCTGCAGTTAGTAATCCCTAAAAATAAAAATACGAGTAACCCAACGAAATCGTAAATTAGTAGTATATAAAAAGCCTCCCTGTGGAGGCTCTTTTTAAGTGTAGATATTTCCTGGAAAACTATTTGCTAATCCAAAGCCAGTTTGAAATATCTACCGGACTGCCATTAAAGACATCATCCTCTGGTGTAGTTAGTTGAACTCCATCTACAATAATATTTTCTAAAGGACCATTATCTTTCATATCTATATTAGTACCATAACCTTCTAACAGAATATTTGAAAATGTTCCTCCTGATTGTTTTTTGAACTGAAAAGCAGTTCCACTACCTGGACTACCTGTGTTTACTGCGGTTAGATTAATAATAGAAGGATTGTTATTATCTCCATCGGCTTCAATAGCTGTAGAGAAACCTGCAACATTATTTAATATATATGTGTTGGTTATCGTTCCGTTCCACCCTTCTGTCCAGTCAACAGAATCGTCTTCGTTATTTTCAAAATATAAGTTGGAGGCCGAAACAGTTCCCCCGAAAAATTCAATTCCGTCATCGGCTCCGTTAATTACAGCTACGTTTGAAATAGATGTTCCTGAACCCACCGCATAAAGAGTTAAACCATTGTACTGCGACTCTGAGTTGATTTGAGCTCCCGCACCACGAATTACAAGGTAGTTTATACTTCCTGAGCTGTCTGAATCTTCAGTACCTCCATAAATTAAACCGCCTACTTCTGCAGTTGCGTTCACACCTTCAGTGGTAGTTGCTTTTCCACAAAGTAATAAACCTCCCCAGTCTCCAGGATTACTGTTCTCTGAACGCATTACCACAGGGTTTGATGCTGTTCCTTGAACTTGAATTTTTCCGCCTTGCTCCACAGCAATATATCTATCTGTTCCTGCTTCCGAAACAATTACCGTTCCTGCAGGAATGGTTAATTTTGCACCAGATTTCACCAAATAAGGTCCTGTAACTTTATATTGAACGCTTGGGTCTAACACTCTGTCTGATACTAAAGCTCCAGAAAGCTCAAAGCTTACTTCCGTGTTTTCTCCTTCTGGATTGCCCCCGTCATCACTGCTACAACTTGTCATAAATAAAGTGCTTGCAGCTACGATTGATAATGCGATTGATTTAATGTTTTTCATTTTCATTGTTAAAATTAATTTTACGTTGTGATTAAAAAATATAGTTAAGATTAAGTCCGAATTGTGCGCCACGAGAGTATGATAGAACCGATTCATTTCTTTCAACATTTAGGGTACTTGGCTTTATTAATTGAGTTCTCTTTATCTCAGGGTTTAAAATGTTTTTCCCCGAAATCCCTATTTTGAAGTGCTCTGTAATTTTTTTACTTAGAATTATATCAAGTGAAACAAATCCTTCTTCAACAATTGCTTCGTTATAATTTATATCTCCTGAAGTTTGAAATTCTGGCGATCCTAAAGCGTAAATCCTATCGGAAGCATAGTTCCCTGAAACAACAGCTTCAAAAGGATTGTCTGTATTTGTACTAAAGACTAAGGCTCCATTTAAAATCCAATCGGAAGCTCCTTCCAATCCTGTTTCAGTTAAACCTCTATACCTAAAGGTTCTCAAGAAGTTTCCATCGTTGTCATAAACTTCTTTCAAGTCCTGTTTATGCCACATTCTAGAGGCGTTCACGTTGAGCTTTAAACTTGGTTTATCTTCTTTTGATATTAGGTTTACTCGTCCTTCGACCTCTATTCCGTAAACTTCGGCTTTGTCTCCTGCATTGAAGTATGAAAACACTCCTGCCGAACCTCTGTCTTGAACTTTGTTTATCGGGTCTTCAATTAGCTTATAGAACCCTGTAACCGATAACAACTGATTTTTTGAAGGAAAATACTCCCATTTTAAATCGAAGTTCTTATTTAAAGAAGCTTCAATATTTGGATTACCACGAGTAACTTGACCCACAGGAGACACATATTCAAACGGTGCTATCTCTTTGAATTCAGGTAGCGTTGTTGTATAACTATTCGCAAATCGGAGATTGTGTTTATCTGTTAGAGCATATTTGATATTTATAGAAGGAAATAATCTATTGTAGTCTTTAGTGGCCTCTCCTACTCTTCCTGCATAATTATTTACATCCCAACTAACTTTTATTTTGTCTACTTGCAATCTTAATCCCGCTTCAATAGTCACCTTACTTTTCATGCCGATTAAGTTGATATATCCAGCCATCGACTGTAATTCGCCAGTATAAAAGTCTGGAGAAAGAGTATTCAATTTCAGCAGTCCATTATCGAAGTTTATTTGTGAAAACACTTCTGAAATATCATCTATAGAAGCAGGATTAATTGCATTTGTGTACGTCTCTTCCACTCCAAAAAAATGAGACCCAAATTCGCGTTTCTTATTTCGATAAGAACCACCTAAGTTTAGATGAAGCATATTTTTTTCTTCATCAATAATTTTGAACAAATCGTTTAATCGAGCATTATATTCGGTGTCGTCTATTTCCTGAATACTCTTTCTTTGCTGAAATCCGCCAGTTCGTCCTAATTGAACAATGTCGTTGTTGAAGTTAAATTCGTTGCGAATTCTATTTGGCTCGTCGGCGCTTAAGTAGTTGTAACCCGCAGCCCAATCAAGCTCATTCTTTTCACCAAATTTGTGTTCCCCACTCAATTGGGTGACAGTAAGTAAAGTTTTCTTTAGATTTTGATCTCTAACAAATTGACTCAAACCTTCGGAAGAATCTGTTTCCTCATATATTACTGCTTTTCCAGAACGCCCTCCTTCAAAAACCTCATCTTCTATTTTATTGATTACTAATGAGTTGAATTTGATAGTGTTGTTGTCATTTGCTCTATAACGTAGGTGAAACAATCCTGAAGTAGCTACTTCTTTTTTCCAAGTAATAGCATCGGGAATTACGTCATCTAAAAAGTTAGATCTATACTGCTTGAAAGAACCTTCACTGTATTCAAAATCTTCTGATTGTCCTGCAGTAAATAACACACTAAACTTTTCGCCAATCTTCGTTCCCATACTTAAGGAAAAAGATTTATTGATTGGCATATCAACTGTTTCGGTATTCCAACTTTGTTCTGTTATCGCTCTATTAGTAGGAATATTTTTCCTATAGAATCCAAGAGTTACGTCGTTGTAGTTCGGAGAAACCTTGAAGTTATTAAACACTCCACTTGAAGCTACATTAGTATTTATCGAAGAACTAACACTTGCTGAAAATAACTTATTTCCTGAAAGTTCTTTAGTAGATATATCTATATTTCCAGAAGCCTGATCTGCCGAAATATATGCGGAAGTAGTTTTACTAATCCCAATATTTTCGATTAATCGAGTAGAGAACAGATTTAGATTAATATTTTTCCTCTCAATATTATCGGAAGGAATTGGTAGTCCATTTAATGTGGTGTATAGATATCTATCGCCTAATCCTCTCACAAAAACGTCTCCATTGCCATCGGTTTTTGAAACACCTGA